>Ga0302173_10000954_pt1 | contig 14919 bp, 10 predicted proteins | sample I_Fen_N3_1_FD_198785 | JGI IMG/M metagenome (GOLD analysis project Ga0302173, IMG submission 198785) | Peat permafrost microbial communities from Stordalen Mire near Abisko, Sweden - I_Fen_N3_1 | ecosystem: Environmental > Terrestrial > Soil > Wetlands > Permafrost | place: Sweden: Abisko... | reverse complement strand
AAGTTAAAAGTGAAAAAGAAGGATATGTCTCTAGAATAGATTCTGAGCATATAGGACTTATAGCAATGGAACTTGGAGCAGGTAGAGCAACAAAGGATGATATTGTAGATTTAGCTGTTGGTATAGTATTAAACAAAAAAAGAGGAGATAAAGTATCTATAGGTGATACTTTAGCTTATATACATGCAAATGATGAAAGTAAGATAGAAAAAGCAAGAAAAAGTATAAGTGAAAGTTATCATATAACAATAGAAAATAAGGAAGCGGTTCCATTAATTTATGGAGTAGTTAGATAGTTAGCAATTAACAATTAATGAACAAATTCTGTAGGAATTTGATGAAATTATAATTTTAAGAAACGCTTTGAGTTTCATCATTAACTGTTAATTGTACACTGTTAACTGAACGAAGGAGTGGTTTTGTAAATGATAAATAGAGTTATATGGATAGTTTTAGATAGTGTTGGTATGGGAGAAATGCCAGATGCTGAAAAATTTGGAGATGTTGGTTCAAATACAATAGGAAATATTTCTAAAGCTGTAGGTGGTTTAAATTTACCTAATATGGTTGAGTTAGGTCTTGGTAATATTGAAAATATTAATGGTGTAGAAAAGTGCGATTCACCAATAGGATGTTATGCAAGATTTGAAGAAGCATCTAATGGAAAAGATACAACAGTTGGTCATTGGGAAATGAGTGGAGTTGTTTCAGAAATAGCGTTACCAACATATCCGAATGGATTTCCAAAAGATATAATAGAAAAGTTTGAAAAATTAACTGGAAGAAAAGTTATAGGAAACAAACCATCATCAGGTACTGCTATACTAGATGAACTTGGAGAAGAACAAATAAAAACTGGAAATGCTATTGTTTATACTTCAGCAGACAGTGTATTTCAAATTGCAGCTCATGAAGAAATAATTCCTTTAGAAGAATTATATAAGATGTGTGAAATAGCAAGAGAAATGTTAACTGGAGAACATGGTGTTGCAAGAGTAATAGCTAGACCTTATGTTGGAGAACCAGGAAACTTCTCTAGAACACCAAATAGAAGAGATTTTTCACTAATACCACCATATGATACAGTTTTAAATAAGATAAAGAATGCTGGATTAGATGTTATTGGTGTAGGTAAAATAGAAGATATTTTCTGTGGAGAAGGAATAACAGAGGCGATTCATACTAAAGATAATATGGATGGTGTAGATAAGACTTTAGAATATATGCAAAAAGATAATAAAGGATTAATATTTACTAATCTTGTTGATTTCGATATGAAGTGGGGACATCGTAATGACTTTAAGGCTTATGCAAAAGGTTTAGAAGAATTTGATTTAAGACTTAAGGAAATTTTAGATGAAATGAAAGATAGTGATGTTTTATTTATCACAGCAGATCATGGTTGTGATCCAACAATGCCAGGAACAGATCATAGCAGAGAGCATGTACCATTTTTAGCATATGGAAAGAATTTAAAAGAAAATATTAACTTAGGAACAAGAAAGTCTTTTGCAGATATGGGTCAAACTATAGCAGAGATATTGAAGGTAGAAAAAATACAAAATGGAGAAAGTTTCTTAGACCATATATATTCTGAAAAATAAGAGGAGGAAATATTTATGGATTACAAAAAACTTATACAGATAGCGTTAGATTATAGAAATAGAGCTTATTCACCTTATTCTGATTTTAAAGTAGGAGCCGCGGTATGTTTTGAAAGTGGAGAAATTTATGGAGGATGTAATGTAGAAAATGCATCTTTTGGAGCTACAAATTGTGCAGAGAGAACTGGAATATTTAGAGGAATATCAGAAGGTGAAAAAAAAATAAAAGCTGTAGCTGTAGTTGGAAGTCTTGAAGAATACACATATCCTTGTGGGATTTGTCGCCAAGTAATTGCAGAATTTGGTGATGAAGATGTAAAAATAATTATAGCTAAAAGTGAAGATGATTATGTTGTAAAAGATATGAAAGATATTTTACCAGGAGCATTTACAAAATCAGACCTGGGTAAATAAATTACAATTCACAATTTGAGGAACAAATTACTATGTGATTTTAAAAAAATCCTATAAGGAATTTTATCTATAATTGTGCATTGTGAATTGAAAATTAGGAGGTAACAAAATGAGTATTCATATTAATGCACCAGAAGGTGCCATTGCAGAAAGTGTATTATTACCAGGAGATCCTTTAAGAGCTAAATTTATTGCAGAAACATTTTTAGAAGATGCAGTTTGCTATAATGAAGTTAGAGGAATGTATGGATATACAGGAACATATAAAGGGAAAAGAATTTCAGTTCAAGGAACAGGGATGGGAATACCATCAATATCAATATATACTAATGAATTAATTCAAAGCTATGGAGTTAAAAATCTTATAAGAGTTGGAACTTGTGGTGGATATAGCGAAAAAGTTAAAGTAAGAGACCTTATAATAGCAATGTCAGCATCTACAGATTCAAATCTTAATTTAGTGAGATTCCAAGGTAGAACATTTGCACCAACAGCAAGTTTTGAATTATTAAAGCCTGCATATGATTTAGCAGTTCAAAAAGGTTTTGATCCTAAGGTTGGAAGCATATACAGTTCAGATGTATTCTATGGTGATGACAATGAAGATTGGAAGAAATGGGCTAAATTTGGCTGTCTAGGAGTAGAAATGGAAGCTGCTGCATTATATACAATTGCAGCTAAATATGGAGTTAATGCATTAGCATTACTTACAGTAAGTGATCATTTTGTAACGGGTGAAGTTACAAGTGCTGAAGAGAGACAATTAACATTTACAAATATGATGGAAGTTGCACTTGATACAATAGCAGCATTATAATTGTAGCTACCCCAAAATAATAAAACAATAATCCAAGTAAAACTAATAGCTAAGGATCAATTCCTTAGCTATTAGTTTTACTTGGCAAAGGTGTATTAAGATCAATTAGAGAGTGGATATAACTATGATAAATTAAGAAATACTATATCAATAAATATCCTTGATTTTGATTATTTAGAAGAAGATTTTCATAATGAATATAAAGTTCACAATAAAAAAGCAAAAAAGAATTATCAAGCGTATTTGAAATGCATTTTATAGAATTAAATAAATTTAATAAGGATTTTAAAGCTGTTAAATGTAGAAATATTAGAATCCTACAATGTAGATTCAATATTTCTCAAAAATGAAAATTTTGTTATTGCTATTATTGATTTTAATGATATAGAGCAGATTTATATAATAAATCCCAAAAAAGAGCATGTCTACAAAGAAAACTCAAGAAAGGATTTTTGGAATAAAAGTAAAGAATATTCAAAACAAAAATTTAATGAGGAAACAATAATACGGTTTTTCACAGGAATATTAAATGATTTGGAAAGTGTTAAGGAGGTGCAGTAATTAAAGAAGTAAATATAGAAATACAAGAAGGTTTTGGGGAAAAAGTTTTAAAAGGAATTGAATATAATGCAAGTGACTTATATTTAGTAAAAGAAGTATATATGAATTGGAAAAGTTTAAATAATAAATTAAATGATATAAGTGCAAGAACAATAACAATTCCAAATGAAATAGTTGAAGAACTATATTGTATTATAACAGGTTGTATTCAGATAAATGATAGAAATCATACTTTTGATTGTTATGATGTAAAGAAAAATAAGAAAATAGAAATAAAGTCATCAACTAAATTTACTAATATATTAATTAAGGATATAATGGATTTTGATATTTTAGTTTTTATGCTTTTCAATCCTAAAGAGGATATAGTACAGATATATTCTATTGAGAAAAAAATAATAAGGGAATTTGTGAATAACGGAAGAAGAGTTAATATAGAGAATATTATTAATAGAGGTTTTATAGAACCTAAGGTAGTGAATTTATTGGAAGTTTTATAGATAATTTACAAAGTGATTATTAAGTTTGTTTAGATAAATACTGAAAACATTGTCTTTTAGCATCAGTTTATAAAAAATTATAACTGTTGCCAAAAAGACAATGCTTTTTTTGTTTAAGTCAAGAATTTCTATATGATTTAGGTGTATTATTAGTAATCTTAAGAAAATTTCTATTGAATGAACGTATACTTGAGTAACCACAGGTGTATGCAATATCAGTAATAGTATTTTGAGTATTTTTTAATAAATATAAAGCATAGTTAATCCTATTTTCATTTATAAAATCAACAAAAGAAATACCCAAAATGTTATTTAAATATTTAGAAAGATATGTATAACTATAACCAAATTGAGTTGATATGGTTTTTAATGAAATATCTTTTGTAAAGTTTTCTTGGCTATAAGTAAGTATTTTATGTAACAATTCATAATCGGGCTTTATACTATCAAGTAGTTTTGTATTTTCCATAACTTCAGAGCACAAAAGATATAGACAGGCTTTCATTTCAAGGATATTCCAATTATCTTTAAAAATTTTGTCCAAAACTAAATTCTGCGCAGTAGATGATAAATCAAAAACAGGATTTTCTAATGCTTTACCATCAATCATATTGTGAAATGTTTTGACATATTCTGGAGGGAATACACATATTTCGCCATCTGAATATTCTGTTGTTGTAATCGAATGAACTTCATAAGGCAGTATTAAAATGGAATCCCCTTTTTCAAGATGAAAGGTTCTGCTATTAACAGACATTTCAATAGAACCATTAGTAACATATACAAATTCAAAGCTTCTATGCAAATGTCTGGGGTAATTAAGATTGTTGGGATGATAATATGCAAAAAGGTTGTTTTCACCAAAATGATACGCTTCATACTTTAACATGAGTTACCTCCAAAAGGATAAATTTTGTCTATAATTATAGAAGTAATTTCTTGTTAAGTCAATCAAAAATTAGATATTATTAAATAGAGAATAAATTATAAAATCTCAATTGAGTGGAGAAGAGGTATGTTATGGAGAATAATCATCAAATTACTCATGAATATGCATTAGAAAAAGCAAAAGAATTAGTTGAAAAGATGACACTGCAAGAAAAAGCAGAACAATTAACTTATAAAGCACCAGCTATAAAACACTTAAATATACCAAGATATAATTGGTGGAATGAAGGGCTTCATGGTGTAGCGAGAGCGGGTACAGCAACTGTTTTCCCTCAAGCTATTGGACTCGCAGCTATGTTTGATGATGAACTATTAAATAAAATCGCTAAAATAATAGCAACTGAAGGACGCGCAAAATATAATGAAAGTGTTAAGAAAGATGATAGAGATATTTATAAAGGATTAACATATTGGTCTCCGAATGTAAACATTTTCCGAGATCCTAGATGGGGACGAGGGCATGAAACTTATGGAGAAGATCCATATTTAACTTCAAGACTTGGAGTTGCTTTTGTTAAGGGATTACAAGGTGATGGCAAATATCTAAAGATAGCAGCTTGTGCTAAGCATTTTGCAGTACATAGTGGACCTGAAGGCTTGAGACATGAATTTAATGCTGTTGTAAGCAAAAAGGATTTATATGAAACTTATTTACCAGCATTTGAAGCTTGTGTAAAAGAAGCAGGTGTTGAAGCTGTAATGGGAGCTTATAATCGTACAAATGATGAGCCTTGTTGTGGAAGTGAACTTTTATTAAAAGATATTTTAAGAGGAAAATGGGGATTTAAAGGTCATGTAGTATCTGATTGCTGGGCTATTGCAGATTTCCATTTGTATCATAATGTTACAAGCACTGCTACGGAGTCAGCAGCTCTTGCAATAAAAAATGGCTGCGATTTAAATTGTGGAAATGTATATCTGCAAATGTTATTGGCATATAAGGAAGGCTTAGTAGCAGAAGAGGATATAACTAGAGCAGCAGAAAGACTAATGGCAACAAGAATTAGATTAGGTATGTTTGATGAAGATTGTGAATATAACGAAATACCTTATGAAATGAATGATTGTAAGGAACATAATGAAGTTTCTTTAATGGCTTCAAGAAAATCCATAGTAATGCTAAGAAACAATGGATTACTTCCATTAGATAAATCTAAATTAAAATCTATTGGAGTTATTGGACCAAATGCTAATAGTGAAATAATGTTAAAGGGAAATTATTTTGGTACAGCATCTAAGTATATTACAATATTAGAAGGAATTCATGAAGCAGTGGATGCAGAGAATATGAGAGTATTTTATTCAGAAGGATGTCATTTATATAAAGATAGATTATCAAATTTGGCAGAACCAGATGATAGGATGGCTGAAGCTATTACTGTAGCAGAACATAGTGATGTTGTGGTTATGTGCTTAGGATTAGATTCTATGCTTGAAGGGGAACAAGGTGATGCAGGTAATGGTGATGGTGCTGGTGATAAGTTAAACTTAAATTTACCAGGCAAACAGCAAGAATTGCTTGAAAAGGTACTAGCAGTAGGTAAACCAGTTATAGTTGTTCTTGGAGCTGGAAGCGCATTAACGCTCCAAGGACAAGAAGAAAAATGTGCTGCTATTTTAAATGCATGGTATCCAGGTAGCTTTGGTGGTAGAGCAGTAGCAGATTTAATATTTGGTAAATGTTCACCAAGTGGTAAATTACCAGTTACTTTCTATAGAACTACAGAAGAATTGCCAGAATTCACTGATTACTCTATGAAAGGTAGAACTTATCGTTATATGAAAGGTGAAAGTCTATATTCATTTGGTTATGGATTAACCTATTCATCAGTTGAACTATCTGATTTATCAGTATCCGATATTACTAAAGATTTTGATGATGTTAATGTAAGCATTAAAATTTCTAATACAGGAAATTGCGATATGGAGGAAGTTGTTCAATGTTATATTAAGGATTTTGAATCTCAATATGCAGTTGATAATTATAGTTTAGCAGGATTTAAACGTATTGAGTTAAAGAAGGGTGAAAGTAAAACTGTATCATTGGTAATAGGCAGAAAGTCTTTTGAAGTTGTAAATGATGAAGGTGAAAGAACACTTGATAGCAAAAAATTCAAGCTATTTGTTGGTATATATCAACCAGATAGTAGAAGTGTACAACTTACAGGAATCAATCCGTTAGAAGTTAATATTCAGTTAATGTAAAATATTAATAATATAATCCATAAAACTTAAGAAAGGAGACATTATTATGGGTAACAATCCTATTATCTGGGCTGACTATCCAGATAGTGATCCAATACGAATAGATGACACTTATTATATGGTTAGTACCACAATGCATTTTATGCCAGGTTGCGTTATATTGCGTTCGTACGATCTTATCCATTGGGAAGTGGCGACACATGTATATGATATCTTGGATGATACACCATATCAAAAATTAGAAGGTGAAAAAGAAATTTATGGGAAGGGTATGTGGGCAGCATCATTACGTTACCATAAAGGTAAATTCTATGTATGTTTTGTAGCAAATGATACACATAAGACGTATCTGTTTACAGCTACTGATATTAAAGGATCATGGACAAAACAAAATATTGAGGGCTTCTATCATGATTGTTCGCTACTTTTTGATGATGATGACAGAGTTTATATCATTTATGGTAATAATGAGATTCATCTTACCGAATTGAAGGATGATCTTTCAGGTCCTAAACCAGATGGACTGAATCGAGTCATCATAAGAGAAACGGAAGAGTTTAATCTTGGGTATGAGGGTGCTCATTTCTATAAGATTAATGGCAAATATTATGCATTTTTTATTCACATGTTGAAATCTAGTCATGGTCGTAGGACTCAGGTATGTTTTGTAGCAGATTCCCTAGAGGGAAAGTTTGTTGGGGGAGAAGTCTTTAATGATGACATGGGATTTCACAATTCAGGTATAGCACAGGGAGGAATAGTAGATACTCCAAATGGAAAATGGTATGCTACATTGTTTCAAGATCGAGGAGCTGTTGGACGTATACCTGTTATTGTACCAATGAGCTTTGAAAATGATTTTCCAGTATTCGATAAAGAGGCACCTGAATATATAGAAATTCCGAGTACAAGAACCGGATATAAGTACAAGCCACTGGTTGGGAATGATGATTTTATTTATGAGCCTGATAAGGATGGTAGAGTTCGTTTGAAGGATATCTGGCAGTGGAATCATAACCCAACAAATATTTTGTGGTCTGTAACAGAAAAGCCTGGAACATATCGTATCTGTTCTGGAAAAGTTTGCCATAATGTGAATTATGCAGTAAATACACTTACACAGCGTGCTATGGGGCCTGGATGTGAGGCTATTGTAACCTTAGATGGTAGCGAACTTAATGATGGTGATTATGCAGGCTTATGCTTCTTAATTAGCTCATATGGCTTGATTGCACTTACCAAGGAAAAAGGAAAATATTATTTGGTAATGTTAGCAAGATGCACTGATGATAAATCCATCTTTGGAAATTTGGTAGATAACAAGCCTGGAGTTGAGTATGCAAGAATTCCTGTAAGTGAAGCAAAAGTTACACTTAAGGCATATGGATATTTCGTAGATAAAAGAGATGAGTGTGAATTTTACTATCAAGTTGGAGAAGAATGGAGAAAGCTTGGTAGTACACACAATATGGTATGGAAGATGGATCAGTTTGTTGGATGTCGCTTGGGTTTATTTCTATTCTCTACAAAAGAGATTGGTGGAACTGCTGAATTTTCAAAGTTTAGATATAATATCTTAAAATGAAAGAGTAATTAAAATTAAAAAAGTAGTGTAAATACTTTACACTAACAAGAAAAGATAGGAGTGAATGATATGAAAAACGCTACAAAACCAAACGAACCTTTAGTAACTCACATTTATACTGCAGATCCTTCTGCTCACGTATTCGAAGGTAAAATTTATATTTATCCTTCTCATGATCTTGATGAAGTCATGATTTCTAATGATAATGGTGATCAATATAACATGGAGGATTATCACATTTTGTCTCTTGAGGATGTTAATTCGCATTGTATTGATAACGGTGAAGCACTTCACTTAAGAGATATCCCATGGGCAAGTAAACAATTATGGGCTCCAGATGCTGCTTATAAAAATAATACTTATTATTTATTTTTTCCAGCGAGAGATAAAGATGATATCTTTAGACTCGGAGTAGCTACTAGTTCATTCCCTGCAGGACCATTCAAAGCTCAAGAAAATTATATACCTGGTAGCTTCAGTATCGATCCCGCTGTCTTAATAGACGAGGATAATAGATCTTATGTTTATTTCGGTGGCCTTTGGGGAGGGCAATTAGAAAAATGGCAAACTGGTACTTTTAATTCGGATGGTGAAGGACCAGATCCATCTGAACCTGCTTTAGGACCAAGAGTAGCTGAGTTAAATGATGATATGCTTACGTTTAAGGAAAATCCTGAAGAAATATCAATTGTAGATGAAGAGGGTAATCCTATCCTTGCTGGTGATGAAGATAGAAGATATTTTGAAGGTCCATGGGTTCATAAATACAATGGAGAATATTATCTTTCATATTCTACTGGTAATACTCATTGTATTGTATATGCTATTAGTAAAAATCCAAAAGGACCTTATACTTTTAAAGGTAAAATACTTAATCCTGTAATAGGTTGGACTACTCACCATTCAATTGTTCAAATCAAGGATAAATGGTATTTATTTTATCATGATAGCTCTTTATCTAATGGCGCTGACAATAAACGTTGTGTAAAATACACTGAATTAAAATATAATGATGATGGTACTATTCAAACAGTAGAGTTACCTTAAGCCATAATTAAAAAAATTATTTTCAAAGGCAGATATAAAACCTAAGGTTATCTGCCTTTTATTTTATTAAGTCAATTGTTGAACATTAAATATTGATAATTGAGCATTAAATTTCCACACATAATTATCTATAATAATCATTGTGTAATATTTAGTAGAGCAACAAATATGAGTTTGCGAATATATTCTATAATTTTTTATATAAAAACTATAATTATGGGGGTTTTAAATATCCCCACAAAATTATAATATTATGAAAACGGTTTAGAAATAGATGATATTTATTTATCATGAAACTAACAAAATAGAATAGAGGGTGATATTAATATGGTTAATAAAAAAAGTAAAATGTATTCTTGTTGGTTAGGCTATAAAGAAATTATAAATAGTGATTATAAAGAATACTTTGAGAATATTGTAATTTCATACAGAAGTGAAATGATAGATTCTGCCATATCTGAACTTAATAGAGCATTTGAACAATCTTATAATGTAAAAAGGCCAAATGGAGTTTATGAGAATGACAAAGAGATTAAAGGTAACAATTATATAAAATTAGAGAAAAAACACGATGAAGACTTAATTAATGATGGATTCAAAATAAGATATGAGAAAACTATTGATGGAAAAGAGTGTATAAGCATTTTATCTAAAAATGATAATGGAATACTTTATGGAGTATTTGCTTTACTTCGTTTATTTGAACAAAAATATGATCTTAAAAGCAAGGAAATAATAGATAATCCAAAGAAAAATATTAGAATAGTGAATCATTGGGATAATATTGATGGAACAGTTGAACGTGGTTTTGCAGGAAATTCAGTTTTATTTGAAAGCTGTAGAAACAAAGATATTATGAGTGAAGTTATGAATGCAATAGGTGGTATAGCAGCAACTAATGAAGGATTAAGAAAAGCTTTTAATGATGAGTATACGGTTGCATCTGATTTAGAAAGAATTAATGATTACGCAAGAATGCTTTCTTCAGTAGGTATTAATGGAATAATTATTAATAATACCAATGTACATAAAGCGGAAACTTACCTTATTGATGATAAGATAAGCATTGTTAAAATAATCAGTGAAATAATGGGAAGATGGGGAGTAAAAACTTATCTGAGTATAAATTTTGCAGCTCCAATTACACTTGGAGATTTACAAACTTCAGATCCGTTAGATAATGATGTAATAGAATGGTGGAAGAAAAAAGCTGAATATGTATATAGTGTGATTCCAAACTTGGGTGGGTTTATGGTAAAGGCTGATTCGGAAGGAAGACCAGGACCATTTACCTATGGACGTAATCATGCTGATGGCGCAAATATGCTTGCAAGTGCAATTGCACCATATGGTGGAATGTTAATTTGGAGATGTTTTGTATATAACTGTAGACAAGATTGGAGAGACCATACAATAGATAGAGCTAAAGCAGCTTTTGATTGTTTTTCACCTCTTGATGGAGAATTTCTAGATAATGTATTCTTACAAATTAAAAATGGACCAATGGATTTCCAGGTTAGAGAGCCAATAACTCCATTATTTGGGGCTATGGATAAAACTAATAAATTAATTGAATTTCAAATAACCCAAGAATATACAGGTCAACAAAAACATGTATGCTTCTTAGTACCATGGTGGAAGAAAATCTTAAGTACTCCAACATATGCAAATAGCAGTACTAATAATGTAGAACAAAGAATAAACGGAATTGCAGCAATAGTAAATGTAGGAAATGATGAAAATTGGACAGGCCATTTCTTAGCACAAGCTAATCTTTATGGATATGGACGTCTTGCTTGGGATAGTAATATTAGTAGCGAACAAATTACAGAAGAATGGATTAAACTTACCTTTGGAAATGATTCATTAGTTATGAAAAATATAAGTCAAATTTTAATGAATTCTTGGGAGACGTATGAAAAATATACATCACCACTTGGCATAGGTTGGATGGTATCGCCAGGACATCATTATGGGCCAGATGTAGATGGTTATGAATTTTCGCCTTGGGGAACATATCATAGGGCAGACTGCAAAGGTATTGGAATTGATCGTACTTTAGAAAGTGGAACAGGATATTCAGGACAATATAATGAGCCACTTAAAAGCCAATATAATAACTTAGAAAGATGTCCGGATGAATTATTATTGTTTTTCCATCATGTTCCTTATACGTATGTATTAAAATCTGGGAAAACAGTTATTCAACATATTTATGATACTCATTTTGAAGGTTTTGAATCTGTAGAGGAATTTATTAATAAATGGAACAAACTAAAAGGCATTATACCAGTAGATGTATATGAACAAGTTCTTGAACGCCTTAATATACAATTAGATAGTGCTAGAGATTGGAGAGACCAAATCAATACGTATTTTTATAGAATGTCTGGAATAGAGGATGAAAAAGGAAGAAAAATATACTAAATAATTAGAGGAGATTAGTGTGGGAATAAAGATTAAATTCAATAAGCCAGCACAAATGAAAATATGGAGTAATGAAAAATTTACAGAAGAAGAATGGTATAAAGCACTTCCTATAGGCAATGGAAGTTTAGGCGGAATGATTTTTGGTGGAATTAAAACTGAACAAATCCAATTAAATGAAGAATCAGTATGGTATGGAGGAAAAAGAGATAGAAATAATCTAGATGCTTTAGAAAATTTAAATAAGATAAGGGAATATTTATTTAAAGGAAACATTAAAGAGGCAGAAAATTTAGCGAATCTAGCATTGTCAGCAATTCCAGAAGGGCAAAGGCAGTATGAACCACTGGGAGATTTATTTATAGATTTTAAAATTGACAACGGGGAAGTAAAGAATTATGAAAGAAGCCTAGATATTGAAGAAGCTGTAGTTAATATCAAATATGATGTAGGAGATGCTACTTATACTAGAGAAATTTTTACTAGTTCTCCTGATAAAGTGATGGCAATAAATTTAAAATGCAGTAAATATCAAAGTATCTCATTTGCAGCAAGATTGGATAGAGGTAAAAATTATGATCAAATAATAGCCTTTGAAAATGATACTATAATAATGAGAGGCGCCACTGGAGGAAAAGGAGGAATATCTTTTAGAACAGCATTAAAGGCAGTGGCTCAAGGTGGTGAAATCAATATTATAGGAAACAAATTAATAGTTGAAGAAGCTGATACTGTTACGCTATTTTTAACTTCAACTACTGATTTTAAAGAGGAAGACCCAGAAGATTGGTGTATAAAAACAATAAAAAATGCTTTGGAACAAAATTATCTTGAGCTACGTAATAAGCATATAAGGGAATATCAAAGTTATTTTAATCGTATGAGTATTAATTTATGTGATGAGAATAATGATTTAGATTCTTTATATACTGAAGAAAGATTGAATAGAGTAAAAGAAGGCAAGGAGGATTTAGGTCTTGTAAGTTTATATTTTCAATTTGGACGTTATCTTTTACTTAGCTCAAGTAGAAATTGTGAATTGCCAGCGAATCTTCAAGGTATATGGAACAAAGATATGCTTCCAGTTTGGGATAGTAAATTTACTATAAATATAAATACTGAAATGAATTATTGGCCTGCAGAAGTATGTAATTTATCAGAATGTCACATTCCATTATTTGAACATATAGAGAGGATGAAGGAGTCAGGTAGGGTGACTGCTAAAAAAATGTATGGGTGTAGCGGCTTTGTGGCACACCATAACACTGATATATGGGGAGATACAGCACCACAAGATTTATATTTGCCAGCAACACAGTGGCCTATGGGCGCAGCTTGGCTTTGTTTGCACTTATGGCAGCATTATGAGTTTACTTTGGATAAACTATTTCTAGAGAATGCTTATAAAACCTTAAAAGAAGCAACGCAATTTTTTGTTGATTTTCTTGTAGAAGATTCTAAGGGCAGATTAGTTACATGTCCATCTGTATCACCGGAAAATACTTATATATTACCTAATGGTAAAAGAGGAAATCTATGCATTGGTCCATCAATGGACAGCCAAATTATACATGATTTATTTAATGCCTGCATAAAGTCTTCTAAAATATTAGGGGTTGATAGTGAGTTTGCAGAAAAATTAGATGAAATGTTAGATAGACTTCCAAAGCTAGCAATAGGAAAATATGGCCAAATTCAAGAATGGGCTGAAGATTATGAAGAAGCAGAGGTGGGGCACAGGCATATATCACATCTTTTTGCTCTTCATCCTTCAAATCAAATAACAATGAGAAAGACACCAGAGCTTGCAAAGGCAGCTAAAACTACTCTTGAAAGAAGACTTTCACATGGCGGAGGCCATACGGGATGGAGTAGAGCCTGGATAATTAATATGTGGGCAAGATTAGAAGAGGGAGATTTTGCTTATGAAAATATTAAAGCTCTTCTAAGCAAATCAACTTTACCAAATTTATTTGATAATCATCCTCCATTCCAAATTGATGGTAACTTTGGAGGGACTGCAGCTATAGCGGAAATGTTATTACAAAGTCATGCTGGAGAAATCAACATGCTTCCAGCATTACCTAAAGCTTGGCATAAAGGTGAAGTAAAAGGACTTTGTGCTAGATGTGGTTTTGAAGTAGATATAAAATGGGAAAATAATAAATTAATTGAGGCTGTGATAACTTCCAAAGTAGGATTTGATTGTAAAATATTCTCAATAGGTGTGTTAGAGATTTTTAGAGAGAATAAATTAGTTAAGGTGGATTATAATGCAAACAGCTCAATATATAAATTTGAAACTAGAATTGGAGATAAGTTCAAAATTATTGAGAAATTTTAGCGTAGTTAATAATGCCTTTAGGTATTAGATGTGTGATATAATTTTTGTGGATAAATTTACAAATAACAATCGAAGGAAAGTATATATAATGAAAGAAAAACTTAAATTAATTAAGAGACTAGTTTTATTTTTTATTGGAATGGTTATAATTCAAATTGGAGTAGGACCAATAATTGATTTTTCATTAAAAATTCTGAATTATATACAAATTTCATCCTATAATATTTTAATACGATCATTAATGTTAGTTTTAGTAAGTTTTATTATTGCTATAGGGTTCTCTATACTTTCAGCAACTAATTTAGGATTTGCACCTAATGATAGTGTTTACTTTATAATAAGTGATAAGACCAAATATCAATATAGATGGGTTCGTATGGTTACGGATATTTGTTATTTAATTATTGGATTACTATTAGGAGGAGTTGTTGGAATAGGAACAATAATATCTGCATTATTAACAGGTC
>Ga0302173_10000953_pt1 | contig 14927 bp, 11 predicted proteins | sample I_Fen_N3_1_FD_198785 | JGI IMG/M metagenome (GOLD analysis project Ga0302173, IMG submission 198785) | Peat permafrost microbial communities from Stordalen Mire near Abisko, Sweden - I_Fen_N3_1 | ecosystem: Environmental > Terrestrial > Soil > Wetlands > Permafrost | place: Sweden: Abisko... | reverse complement strand
ATACGTTCTATTGGAGGAACTCCAAGGTTGATTCATACCAAAGGGCATATTTACCCGGAAATACTAATAGGTTCTTTAATCGATCTGGAAAAGGTTAATTACCTGATTAAAAATGTACTTTTTGTAAAAGAAAGTTATGGTAAAAAGATACATTATCATATCGATGAACGCGGACAAGTTTGGATGAATCTGGATTATACAGCCAAATATCCTGGCGGGCCTTTTATGTATGACGAGATTTTGGGTGCATTAACTTTAAATTAATTTGTTTGAATTAACCGAAAAGCTAAGTTGTTAAGGCTATGGTGTTTTATGTAAAACGGCGAAATATACAGGTTTTTAACTTAAAATGCGATTTTAATTTATTACTCCGTGTAAATAATTGATTTTAAGACTCTTAATTAGAAAATATTTTGTAATTTTCTATAGTCTAACTTTTAATCATATAATCATGGAAAAATCTAAATTATCTATCTTAGGAATTGTATTGCTGACTGTATTAATGATTTCATGTCATAAAGGTCGAAATAAATTAGTTAATTCTTGGAAAATTACGGGCGTAGAAGCTAAAATGCCTCTCTCTGATTCTGCTAAAAGTGTTATTTTAACGCAAGGAACTTTAACCTTTACAGAAGATGGTCATGTAACTGGTTATATGCAATCAGAAATAACTAATGGTACTTATGCGTTGACAAAAGGTGGTAAAAGTTTAGTAATTAAAGATGAAACGGGAACCCCATATCCTTGTGAAAGTACTATAACAGATGATAAATTGATATTAGATAGTAAAGAAATGAAATTGACGCTTACCAAAATATAAATTCATTTATAGAACTTTATATTATTCATACCAAGAACCACTCTATACCATAAGGAATGAGTGGTTTTTTATTTGATAAGTAATTGTAATTTTTAAAATATAAGTAAAATATCCGCAAAAAATGATACTAAGTTATAAAAGAATATTCCTTATTGACAGTTTGGGAGCTTTGCTTTCGGCTTTTTTGTTAGGAGTTGTATTAGTGAAGTTCGAGATTGCTTTTGGGATTCCACGTGATGTTTTATACTGCCTGACCATTTTTGCGTCTGTACTTTCAATATTTTCTTTTTTCAATTACCTTTTCGCTCATAAAAACTCGAAGATTTGCCTAAAGATTGTTGGTTTGGTAAATATTTTATATTCTTGGATTACAATGATTATAGTGCTTTATTTTTATGAAAAAATAACAGGCTTGGGATTGCTTTATTTTTTAATAGAAATTTCAATTATAGTTATTCTGGCAAAAATTGAGTTAGAAAAGGCAAACCATTAAATAGCGTATCGATAATTATATTTAATTTAGTACTAGATAAAAGAGCATAAATATGAAAAATAAATTATCTGAGGAACAAGGTCAAGAGTTGTTAAAAGTATTGGAAATCCGTTTTGAGAAAAATAAGAATCGCCATACAGATCTTGATTGGAATAAAATTCAGGAAAAATTGATGGCAAATCCTGAAAAACTTTGGTCACTGGATGAAATGGAAAGAACTGAAGGAGAACCTGATGTAGTTGGTTATGATAAAAAAACAAATGAATATATTTTCTACGATTGCTCTGCCGAAAGCCCAAAAGGACGCAGAAGTTTGTGTTATGATCACGAAGCACTCGAAAAAAGAAAAGAAAATAAACCTTCTGGAAGTGCTATTAATATGGCTACGGAAATGGGAATTGAAATTTTGAATGCGGAGCAATACAACGAACTTCAAAAATTAGGAAATTTTGATGCTAAAACTTCGAGCTGGATTATAACTCCGGCAGATATTCGAAAACTGGGGGGTGCCCTATTCTCTGATTTTCGTTATAATACCGTTTTTGTTTATCATAATGGTGCCGAATCATATTATGCTGCCAGAGGTTTTCGAGGATTATTAAGAGTTTAAAAATCAGTTTAATACATAAGATTATGAATCCGAAAGTTGATTTTTATTTTGATCAATCAAAAAAATGGCAAAAAGAACAGGAACAATTAAGAAGTATTGTTCTCGATTGTCAGTTGGAAGAAGAATTAAAATGGGGAGTTCCCTGTTATACCCTTCATGGTAAAAATATTGTACTAATTCATGAGTTTAAAGAGTATTGTGCTTTATTGTTTTTTAAAGGCGCATTATTGAATGACACGAACGATATACTAGTACAGCAGTCAAAAAATGTTCAGGCAGCCCGACAAATTAGATTTAGAAATCTTAAAGATGTAATCAATCAAAAAGCTATTCTTAAAACCTATATTTATGAAGCTATAGAAGTCGAAAAATCCGGTTTGCAATTTAAATTAAAAACAACCGCAGAATTTATTGTGTGTGATGAATTTCAAAATAAACTGGATACATTTCCGGCTTTAAAAACTGCTTTTGATACCTTAACTCCAGGTCGGCAACGTGCTTATTTACTCCATTTTTCGACTCCAAAACAATCAAAAACCAGAGTATCAAGAGTTGAAAAATTTATTCCTGAAATTCTATTAGGAAAAGGATTAAAGGATTAATAACAAGTCATTTTTATCTGAGTTAGCGAAGCATTATATCGAAGTTTTAATAGCAATCGAGTGAAAAAAATTTTCATAAATAACGGTAAATCATATAATTATAGTAACTTTAAATTTGTGTCTATTTCATAATCAAATGGGTAATCCCAGTTAAACTTAACGATATGAAGCTACAAAAAATAAAGACTATAGGAATTTTCCAAATCCTGATTGCAATACTACTTTCTATGTTTTCTATTGCAGCAAGATCTGCAGATGTTTCTAAAATACCAAAAGACACACTAGCCTGCAATGGTTTTGGCTACCTTACACTTTATAAACCTGTTAAAACCGTTACCGATGTCGTAATTTGTATTTCTGGTGATGGAGGATGGAACAGCGGTATTGAAGGAATTGCTATGCATTTAAAAAATGAAAATACTTTAATTATTGGTGTTGATATCCGTCAGGTTTTTAAGTATATGAAAAAAAGTAAATCAGCTTGCCTCTATCCTGCCGAAGACTTTGAACGTATGAGTCAGTTTGTGCAAAAAAAATTAGGCTATCAAACGTATAATATTCCAGTGCTTTTAGGTTATTCGTCCGGAGCTACTTTAGTTTATGGATTAGTTGCTCAGGCACCACAAAATACTTTTCGCGCTGGTATTGTGTTGGGTTTTTGCCCAGATATACAAATTGATAAACCTTTATGTCAAGGCTCAGGAAAATTCACCAATACCAAACTAAGCAACGGAAAAGGTTATGATTTAGGGCTGGCTCAAAATCTTATTACGCCCTTTGTATCATTGCAAGGACAAACAGATCAGGTTTGTAATTATCAGGCAACTGTTGCATTCTTAAAAAATGTTACAAATGCAAAAGTAATATCGCTCCCTAAAGTTGGTCATGGGTATGGTGTCGAGAAAAATTGGCTGCCACAATTTATGCTGGCGTACAATAATATCTTGGAGCAAAAAGATAAATCTATTGCTGAGGGAATGGGAAAAAATCTAAATCTCCCGCTTCATATAACAAACCCATCAGAGGGAAAAACAAGTTCGTATATGGTTGTTTTTATTTCCGGCGATGGAGGCTGGACAGATTTTGACCAACAAATGGCGAGTTCGTTTGCTGCAAAAGGCGCGCCTGTAATTGGGCTTGATGCTCTTAAATACTTCTGGCAGAAAAAAAGCCCTGAACAAACTACGGTCGATGTTACCAGAATAATAGAAACGTATCAAGAAGAATGGAAAAAGGAAAAAGTAATACTTATGGGATATTCATTTGGAGCTGATGTTATTCCTTTTGTATACAACAGGCTTCCAGAAAAAATTAAAAAAGATGTGGCAGGAGTTGGTTTATTATCACCATCTAAAGACACTGATTTTGAAGTACATGTTTCTGAACTTTTCAATATTGGTAGTGCTCCAACAGGTCTTTCTGTTCCAAATGAAATTAATAAAATCAACGATTTGCATCCAATATGTTTTTTTGGAAAAGACGAAGATGATTTACCTACCGAACTTATTTCGAAAGAAAATGCAAGGATTATTTATCTGGATGGCGGACATCATTATACCGATAGTTTTGGCACAATCTCAAAAGCAATGATGCCATAATTGAGATTTACTAAATTAGATCAATGAAAAATATATAAGACTTCTTAAAATTTTAAGGAGTTTTTTTTTGTTTTTATGTATTTAAATCGCTTAAAGTTTATGGGTATAAAATCACGTAATTATACTGTATATCAGTTTGTTATTTGTGTTTAAATTAGATTTAACTTAGCAGTAATCAAATTTTGCAACCTACTTTAAAAGTTTGATAAGCCTGATCTAATGATAGTTAGATTTGAAAATATTGCACGGACAAGCCGAAAACCGAAAAAAGTAGGCGTTAATTTTTTACTTTAAAAAATGGAACAGCATAACAATCAACCCACACCCACTACTATTATGCAAATTGGATCTGGATTTTGGGCTTCAAAAGTCCTTTTGGCAGCCATAAATTTTGAATTGTTTACCAAGTTGGCTTCTAAGCAAAAGATGACCGCTACTCAAATTAAAAGTGAATTACATTTAAAATGTACGGATAGAAATGTATTTGATTTTTTAGATACTTTAACTGGTTTTGGATTTCTTAACAGAGAAGGTATTTTAGAAGCTGCAACATACTCAAATGGTATTGATACTGATATTTTCTTAGATAAAAACAAACCTTCTTATGTAGGCGGGATTCTTGAAATGATGAATGAAAGACTTTATAATTTTTGGGGCCATTTGGAAGAAGGATTGCTTACAGGGAAACCACAAAATGAAATAAAATTTGGTGAGAATCTTTTTGAGAGTGTTTATAAAGATGCCGATAGACTAAAAATGTTTGTTCACGCCATGACAGCTGCACAAATGGGCGGATTTGTAGCTTTTGCAGAAAAGTTTGATTTCTCTAAGTATAAAACACTTATTGATGTAGGTGGTTCTGCCGGAATGCTCTCACTTATGATTGCTCAACATCACCCTCATATGTCTTGTATTACTTTTGATTTACCGGTTATTGAACCTATTGCCAACGAAACGATTCAAAAATTTCAATTGACTAATAGCGTAAAAACTTTAAGTGGTGATTTTTTTGCAGAGCCTATTCCTCCTGCCGATATTGTTACGATGGGAAATATTTTGCACGATTGGGATGAAGAAACAAAATTGATCTTAATACAAAAAGCATATGATGCTTTACCTCAAGGAGGCGCTTTTGTTGTTATCGAAAGTATAATTGACGACGAGAGAAAAGAAAACGTTTTTGGAATGATGATGAGTTTAAATATGCTTATTGAAACAGGTAATGGTTATAATTTTTCATTTGCAGATTTTAATAAATGGGCTAAGAAAATTGGTTTCAAATCAACAGCATTACTCCCTTTGTCCGGACCAACAAGTGCGGCAATAGCTTACAAATAATTTAATCAATTTATAAAATTAATTTCTGTTTCTTCTTTTATTAAAGTACCCTATATTATTTTGGTTTTCAATAATTTATAACTTTTTAATTGTTTAGTTTTAAGTGATGTAAGAGGTTTGTTTTTTTGTTTTCTATTGAAACAGATTTACTACGAATTAGTTTTTTTTAAGTCCTCATTTTGTAATTTAGAATTAAACATTATGCAATTTGTTGGCAATTTCTACTGAAAATATCGCTATATTGGAGAAATAAAGACCAATTAATGGTAAATACCGTTGGCAAAAAGTACTAATTTACCAGTATCTAAATTAAAAAAATGAAACAATTACTACAGTGGACGATCATTATTCCAGCATTATCCTGGATTCTCTTTTTTAGCGGACTTATTGATAACAGCAGTATTTTTCAAATAGTAGCAAGCATACTGCTTATTCTTAGTGTTATGTCGGCGGTGCACCATTCTGAAATCATTGCAGAAAGAGTTGGAGAACCTTACGGAACCATTATTTTGGCTATATCTATAACTGTTATAGAAGTTTCCATTATTGTATCTCTAATGATGTCTGAAGGCTCTGAAGCAGCTTCTTTAGCAAGAGATACTGTATATGCTGCAACAATGCTTATTCTTAATGGTATTATTGGACTTTGTCTTTTGATTGGTGGTTTAAAACATTATGAACAGAATTTTTCAGCCTCTTCTGTAACTATCGGATTAGTTTCATTGGTTTCGATTATCGTATTTACATTAGTATTCCCAACCTTTACAGAAAGTGTTCTTGGATCCTATTATTCAGTACCACAACTCGTTTTTGCTTCTGGTGCGTGCCTTGTTATTTATTCCTCTTTTCTATTTGCACAAACAACAAGATACAGACAATATTTCCTTACAATTGGAGCTGATGAAAATGAAGCGGCAGCAGAACCAATAGAAATCAATAACATGACGTTCTATACAAGTCTTGTTTTTCTTATTATAAGTTTGGGTATTGTTGTATTATTGGCTAAATCACTATCTCCTACTATTGAAAGTATTATTGTTAGTTATCATTTGCCAAAAACTTTAGTTGGTGTTGTAATTGCTGCAATAATTTTACTACCCGAAGCAATTGCTGCTATTACAGCTGCAAGAAAAAACAGACTCCAAACAAGTATAAATTTGGCCTTAGGTTCTGCTTTAGCAAGTATTGGATTAACTATTCCAAGTGTTGCTGCAGTTTGTATCATGATGGATATGCCTATTATTCTGGGCCTTGATATTAAATCTATTGTACTACTAGCATTATCCGTATTTACAGTAATGTTGTCGCTAAGCAAAGGAAAATCTAATATTGTTTACGGCGTAGTGCTTCTTGTCAATTTATTTGCGTTTATTTTTCTAATGATATATCCTTGATTTTAACCAAAATTATGATGGCTTTTTTTTTGAAACGCAAAGATTTAAACTGTATTCTGGTTGTTAACTCGATTTGATCCTTAAATAAATTCTTAGTTGTAATCATATAATTTTTAAATTAGTAATTCGATAGCTAAAAAAAACACAAATATGGAAGAATCAAATAATAAAGCAGAAAACTCGACATCGTCTAACGATATTATACCAAAGGTCACAGGAATTGGCGGTATTTTCTTTTTTACTGATAATCCAAAAGAAACAAGAGAATGGTATGCTACAAATTTAGGATTAGAAGTTAACGATTGGGGTTCTACTTTTGAATCCAGAAACATTCATAATCCTGAAGAAATAAACTCACTTCAGTGGAGTCCTTTTAAAAAAGATGATGAATATTTTTCTCCATCCAAGAAAGATTTTATGATTAATTACCGAGTTCAGAATATTGAGGGTTTGGTAAATAAATTAAAAGAAAATAATGTAACTGTTCTTGATGATATTGCATCTTATGATTATGGGAAATTTGTACATATTTTAGATGCTGAAGGCAATAAAATTGAACTTTGGGAACCTATTTGATAAAACCAAAAACTATTATATTTTATGAAACATATTGAGTACGATTCCTTGGAACAGAAATTAGCATCTCCATTAGACTATTCAGAAGGTATCTATTTAGTGTATATTGAAGTGGCTAAAACTACAAGTATAATAAAGGAGATAGTTTCAAAACATGCTAAAATAACTACCCAACTTGAATTTGGTTATTTATGTGAAGCTCACATGCAAGCTGTGCCTGAAATTGCTCGTTCTTTATCTTTGGAAAATCATGCTATTTATCAAATCATTAGATTAGTTAAGCTTAGTTAATAGATTGTATATTAGATATTTATTATCATAAAAATAAAGCACAAAACGTCATTATTACTAATGGAGTTTTGTGTTTGTTATAGGTGATAATATTTAGTTTAAAGCTTCGTAAAGTATCTCAACAGGATGTTGCGCTTTTCTTCCTGTTCCGTCTGAAATTTGATGTCTGCAACTTGTTCCGGATGCCGAAATTAATGTTGCCTGCTTTTCAGATCGGATTGTTGGAAATAAAACTAATTCTCCTATTTTCATAGAAATATCATAATGTTCTTTTTCGTAACCAAAAGAACCCGCCATACCGCAACAACCACTCGGAATATTGAGAACAGTATAATTCTTTGGTAACATTAAAATTTTCTTTAAAGGTACCAATGACGACAACGCTTTTTGAAAACAATGTCCATGCATGCGAACTCGCTCAAATTTATCAGTAAAACTAGCTGAAGTAATTCTACCCTCCTCTAGTTCTTTGGCTAAGAATTCTTCTATTAGGAAAGTTTTTGAAGCAAAAGTTTTTGCTTTACTTTTTAAATCTCCACGACATAAATCAGGATATTCGTCACGAAAAGTTAAAATAGCAGATGGTTCAATTCCAATTAAAACACCATTTTCTGGAATTGCTATCTCGAAATCTTTGGTATTTTGTTCTGCAATTTCTCGCGCTTCTTTCAGCATTCCTTTTGATAGAAATGTTCTTCCACTAATTCCAATTTTAGGAACTTTTACTAAGTAACCTAGAGAATTCAAAAGTTTTACTGCTGTCTGACCGATTTCTACATCATAATAATTCAGAAATTCGTCATTATACAAATACACTACCCCATTTACAAAATCTCCGTTCTGAGTGTAATTTTTTATCCATTTGGCGAAAGTGATTTTATGCATCAATGGCAATTTTCTTTCTGTTGCAAAACCAGTTGATTTCTTAATCATGTTTCCTAAAAAACCTTTTGTAGATAAATTATACATCCAAGGAATTGCAGCAAACAATTGGTTTATTTTTGGCGTATTTCCAATCAATCTCGAACGAAATTTTACACCGTTTTTATCATAATATTGTTGTAAAGTTTCCGCTTTTAATTTTGCCATATCTACATTTGACGGACATTCAGATTTACATCCTTTGCAACTTAAACATAAATCGAGAACATCAAGCAGGTTTTCGTCATCAAACTTATTCGCTTTTGTCGAGTTTGTAATGGTTTCTCTTAAAATGTTTGCTCGTGCTCGTGTGGTATGTTTCTCATCGCGTGTAGCCATGTAACTCGGACACATTGTTCCACCACTTTTCTCTGTTTTTCTACAATCTCCAGATCCGTTGCACATTTCGGCAGCACGCAGAATTCCGTTGTTTTCAGAAAAATCAAAATAAGTTTCCGGCATTGGTGTTTCTTGTCCTGCTTTATATCTTAAGCTGGTGTCCATTGGAGGTGTATTCACAATTTTTCCCGGATTAAAAACGCCCCAAGGATCCCAAACATCTTTTATTTGAATAAACAATTGATAGATTTCTTCACCCAACATCAACGGAATAAATTCTCCTCGAAGCCTTCCATCGCCATGTTCTCCACTTAAGGAACCTTTGTATTTTTTTACTAAATGCGCAATATCTGTCGCAATGGTTCTAAAAATTGCTGTACCTTCTTTGGTTTTTAAATCAATAATTGGGCGTAAATGCAATTCTCCCGTTGCTGCGTGAGCATAATGCACACAGTTTAGGTTTCGCTCTTTTAAAATAGCATTAAAATCTTCAATAAAATCAGGTAAATCATTTACATCCACGGCTGTATCTTCAATTACGGCAACCGCTTTTGCATCACCAGGAATGTTAGATAATAACCCCAACCCTGCTTTTCTTAATGCCCAGACTTTATTAGTATCGTCTCCGTAAACAATAGGAAAATGATAGCCTAAATTTTTGGAACGCATTAAAGCTTCCATTTCTTTTGCGATTTCATCAATTTCTTCTTGTGAATCTCTTAAAAATTCAACTGCCAAAATAGCCTGAGGATCTCCTTTTACAAAAAAACGATTTTTACTTTGTTCGATATTCTCTTTGGTACATTCCAGAATATAATGATCGATTAACTCGACACTATCGGGATTGAATTTTAAAGCTTCGATATTGGCTTTTAAGGATTCATTAATGCTATTAAAATGTACACAAACCAAAGCTGCATACGGTTTTAATGCATCGACTAAATTCAGTTTTATGGCTGTAGAAAAGAATAATGTTCCCTCTGACCCTGCTATTAATTTGCAAAAGTTGAATTTCTGATTTGAATCTCCGAAAGGCATAGAATCTGCTAATAAATCTAAAGCATAACCAGTATTTCTTCTTGGAATCGATTTTTTAGGGAAATTATTTTCAAATAGAATTCTGTTGGTTTCAGATGACAGTATCTCTTTGGCTTGACCATAAATAGCTTGCTCAAGCGGACTCACAACATTAATTCCGTTACATTTATCTTCAAATTCGGCATTTGTCAACGAACCAAAAGTAACTTCATTTCCATCGGCCAAAAAGCCTTTTATTTCAAGTAAATGCTCTCGTGTAGATCCATAAATAACCGATCTGGCACCACAAGCATTGTTTCCAACCATTCCGCCAATCATACAGCGATTACTGGTAGAAGTTTCTGGACCGAAGAATAATTTATACGATTTTAAATGAAGATTAAGCTCATCACGAATTACTCCAGGTTCTACCCAGGCCGTTTTATTTGCCTGATCAACAGAGATAATCTTAGTAAATTCTTGCGAAATATCAACAATAATTCCGTTTCCAACAACTTGCCCAGCAAGTGAAGTTCCGGCTGCACGCGGAATCACACTACTGTTATTCTCTCTAGCAAAAGCCATAATCTTTTGGATATCTTCTTTTGTTTTAGGAATTGCTACCGCCAAAGGCATTTCTTTATATGCGCTGGCATCTGTAGCGTAAAGCAAACGCATGGTGTGATCGTAAAATAATTTACCCTCAAGTTGTTTTTCTAAACTTTCAAGATTAATAGTACTCTTGGAAAGGATATTATTATCATTCATTTTAATACTTTGTTATATAAAGGCCTACTTCTATCCAAAATAAAAAGAAGTCAGGAATATTCATTGTTTGCGGTTGTTTAACGCGCAGGTTTATTTTCTCGCAAAGACGCAAAGTCACAAAGAAATTTTCCATAAACTTTGCGTCTTTACGATTTTAAGAGATTAATTTTCTACAATTCGCTTAAAGCGATATCTAATAATTTCACCATTTCATCAGCGTTTTGCTTATTAAAAGTCATTGGTGGTTTTATCTTTAATACATTGTGCAAAGGCCCATCTGTACTTAACAAATAGCCGTTTGCTTTCAATTTTTCGACCACAATATCTATTTCAGGAATGGCAGGTTCCATAGTTGCTCTGTCTTTTACCATTTCGGCACCAATGAATAATCCATGTCCGCGAACGTCACTAATGATTGGATATTTTGCCATTAAAGCTTTTAGTCCATCCATTAAATGATTTCCAACTTCTAAGGCATGTTGTTGCATTTCTTCGTCTTGAATAACATCTAAAACGGCCAATCCTGTAGTCATAGAAACCGGATTTCCTCCAAAGGTGTTAAAGTATTCCATTCCGTTATTGAAAGCATTTGCAATTTCCTCGGTAACAATTACAGCGGCTAACGGATGACCATTGCCAATTGGTTTTCCTAAAACCACGATATCCGGCACTACATCTTGCAATTGAAATCCCCAAAAATGATCTCCGATTCTTCCAAATCCAACCTGAACTTCATCGGCAATACAAACTCCTCCGGCAGCTCTAACATATTCGTAGGCTGTTTTTAGATAGTTTTCCGGCAACGGAATTTGTCCGCCAACTCCCAATAGGGTTTCACAAATAAAGACTGCCGGAGCTTTATCTTCTTTTTTTAAGTCTTGAATAATTCGCTGTACATCTGCGGCATATTTTTCACCTGCATTTTCTTCTCCATATTTAAAAGAACCACGATATAAATCAGGATTAATGGCTTTGTGAATCCAGGGCATTTGTCCAAAACCGCCTTTGCTGTCAAATTTATACGGACTCATTTCCATTGCCACGGTAGAAGTTCCGTGATACGCATGATCCAATACAATAATATCTTTTTGTTTCGTAAAATGACGACTCATTCTAATCGCTAAATCATTGGCTTCACTACCCGAATTCACGAAATAACAAACGCTTAATTTTTCCGGTAAAGTTGCTGTTAGTTTTTCAGCATATTCCGTTATAGCGTCATTCAAATATCTTGTATTGGTATTTAAAGTTGCAATTTGCTTTTGCATTTTTCGAACTACAACCGGATGACAATGCCCAACATGAGATGGATTATTGACGCAATCTACAAAGGTTCTGCCTTTATCATCATACAAATATTGCAAAGCTCCTTTAACAATTTTTAATTTGTCTTTGTAGCCAATACTTAAATTTCGACCTATTTTCTTTTGACGAATTTCAAGTAAATCACTATAATCGTTATCGTTAATTATTCCTTCAAAACCACAGGCTTTTCTAAAAGCATCTTGGGCTTTGATTGGGTTAATTTCTATTAATTTATAAAGTAAATCCCAAGCTGGTTTTTCGGTAATAAAATGATGTTCATTATTACTGTCTAATGAAGCATTGTAAGCAGATTGTGTAACGCTAATACAAAGTCTTGCGGCAATTAAATAGTACAATATATCTAATTCCTGTTCCGTAAGCGGGTACGCTTTATGATATCCTGCAACAATTGATGCTGCAACAGCCAACGGATCTTTTTCATCAAGCATTGCATAAGTACAAGCAATTGCCAAATTATTGATTAGAGCGGTATAAACCATATCGCCAAAATCGATTAAACCACTAACTTGATTGCCTTGAACTAATACATTATAATTATTGGCATCGTTATGTATATAAGCATGTCTCAAGCGGTGAATTTGCGGTAAAACCTCAGTATCAAACTGTAACAGAAAATAACCTGCAATACGTCTTTTTTCGTGATTTAATATGTGTTTTAGATTGTCATTGGCCTCACTTGCACGGCTAATATCCCAAGTATAATTGCGATGCATTGCCGGATGAGAAAAATCCTTTAAAGTATTGTCCATATTACCTAAAAAAGAACCTAAATTATGATGTAATTCAGTTGTTTTTACTTTTTCATCAACCCAAAAAGTACCTTCTAAAAAGTTTAGAATTCTTATATAATAGTTTTGAGAATTACTCACTATTTTAGTTAACTCCTCTCCTTCCTTATTAATGCTAAAGTGCTGAAATTTATCCGAAATACTACTTTTTACCAGATGTTTTATAATATTAACCTGCGCTTCTAAAAAAGGAAACGGATGACTTTCATTTGATACTTTTAAAATGTATTTTTCATTTTTCTCATTCGATAAAAGGAAGTTTAATTCATCATATCCATTTAATGCTTTTACGGTTACATTTAGTCCGTAATGCTCTTTTACTAAGTCTTGAATAGTTGCTTCTGAAAAAGTCATTGCTATTGTATTAAATTGTTTTTTTTATTTTTTTGACACGAATTACACTAATTTACACTAATTACGATCCGCAATCTATTTTTAAAAATTCGTACTATTTCGTGCAATTCGTGGCAAACCTTATCTCAATTTTTATTTCCAAATTACAGCTTGTGCAGGCTGCAAAGGATTTTGTCCCACAAGTATTTTACTTCCTTTAGGAATGGGCAAAGTAATTGGTTCATTTGTATAATTTACACCTACATAAAAACCATCACGCCATTCTACAAAAACGCCTTTTGGTAAATCTTCAATGGCAACTTTAGCACGAGAATAAACATTCCGCACAATTTCTCTTTCTAATGTTCCATCATTACTTTCTACACCAACGTATGTAATGGTTCCTTTGCCTAATTTTCTAGTAACAGCTGCAGCTTTACCTTTATAAAACTGATCATCATATGTTGCCAGAACTTCTGTTCCTTGTTTTGGAGTTAATACATCTGCCCAAGAATTCCATTTATAGCTATTATTTCCTGCTTTTATTGTTCCGTTTACATCTGTAACTAACATATCAAAAAAGTCTACATCGGCCCCAATTAGCGGAACAATTGGAGCATTCCAATTGGCTTCAAAAAAATGACCGTTTCTATCTTTTTGTCCTGTGCGGCAAGTTAAAATTAAATTTCCTCCGTTCTCAACATATGTTTGCCATTTGTCTACTAATTTTTGATCTACAAGTTGGTAAGCTGGAGCTACAATAAATGGATAATCATCAAAGTTAGTTTCTTCGGTAATAAAATCCATTGGTGCTCCCGTTGATTTAATAGCCAAAGTATACATATTTCTATGTTTCCAGGTACTCCAATATTTGGTTTGTTTTTGATTTTCTAAATCCCAAAGATTTTCATGACTCCACAAGAATCCTGTTTTTCTTTTCGCAATTTCCTGAGGCATCACTGCTTTTGGATCATATTCTTTACGAAGCTTTTTCATCTCTGTGATCGATTGAACAAACTCTTTTCCGCCTTGCGTAAGTGTAACTCCATCTGTACCTACAATTCCGTCGTGATACATTTCACTACTTCCAAGCGGATGTCTGTATCGATACGTACAGGTAAATGAACATCCGCCACCAAAGGCTTGGGAAATCCACATGTGAACGGTTCCCGGTAGTAATTGCGGATTAATACTGGCCCAATTTACTTGTCCGGGCTGTAATTCCATAACGCCGGTTACACCGGTAATTGATCTATAATAGTCGTTTGCTTCTGAAATTTTACTAGGCGAACCCATTCTAAAACTATCGCCCCCTAAAGGATTTTGACCACTAACAGGATACATAGTATAGGTAATAAAATCCATTTTGTTGGCACTTCTAGGATCAGCGTCATAAATTACATTCGTAAAATTGGTTGTAATCCATTGCTTTGGATCAACATATTTTCTAAGTATTTCTGCTTGTCTGTTAAGGTATTCACCCTGTGCATCTGAAGTAAATCTTTTAAAGTCTAAAACAGTATGCGGGCTTAGTTTGTCTTCAGAATACATTTCGGCATTTGGTATAACAATTTGTTCGAAATTGCTGTATCTCGTACTCCAGAAATTCCCCACCCATTCTTTATTTAATTTTTCGATTGTTCCATATTTTGCCTTAAGCCAAAGTTGAAATGCTTTACGGGCTGAAGGACTAAAATCTGGAGTTCCCAAAGG
>Ga0302173_10000948_pt1 | contig 15007 bp, 10 predicted proteins | sample I_Fen_N3_1_FD_198785 | JGI IMG/M metagenome (GOLD analysis project Ga0302173, IMG submission 198785) | Peat permafrost microbial communities from Stordalen Mire near Abisko, Sweden - I_Fen_N3_1 | ecosystem: Environmental > Terrestrial > Soil > Wetlands > Permafrost | place: Sweden: Abisko... | reverse complement strand
TAAAAGTACAAGTCTATGAAGGTCAAATCAATAAGGAATCAGACGGAGTTAGCATACAATATAATGTAACCTCGACTCATGGAGCAAGTGGATCTCCGGTCTTTAATCAATGCGGACAACTAATTGCTATTAATTATGCCGGTTTTGACGAAGCGCAAGGATACAATTTTGGAATTGTTGCAAAACATGCCGAGTCTTTAGTTCGCTAATTGTTTAAAAACAACTCCTCTTATTATTTAAACTTTATTAATTAAAAGGTTAAATTTGCAATATCCCTAATTTTAAAAACCAGAATGCTAAAAAAATATTTTAGAAAATTAGAAAGCATTATCGCTTTGGCTCAATCGTTAATGACTCCAAAGCAATTTATTTTTTTATCAAGCATTTTAATTGGTATCTCGTGTTCTTTGGCCGTAATCGTCTTAAAGACTTTTGCGCATAGCGTATTTTCTTTTGCTACTTCCATCAATGCAATTTTAAAATTAAGCTTCATTAACAGTATACTGCCAATTATCGGTATTTTGCTTACGGTTTTTGTCATAAAAAAAGTTCTTAACGGAACTATCGAAAAAGGGACTTCTCAAATATTATATGCCGTTGCAAAAAAGGCAAGTATTATTCCGAGAAAACAAATGTATGCTCAAATCATAACCAGTTCTTTAACCGTTGGCTTAGGAGGTTCCGCAGGTTTAGAAAGCCCAATTGTGGTTACAGGTGCAGCTTTTGGATCTAATTTTGCTCAAAATTACAAACTTGCATACAAAGATCGAACTTTACTAATTGGCTGTGGAGTTGCGGCCGGGATTGCTGCAGCATTTAACGCTCCTATTGCCGGAGTTCTTTTTGCTATAGAAGTTCTATTGGTCGATGTAAGTATTTCTGCCTTTACTCCTATTATGATTTCGGCAGCAACCGGAGCATTAGTCTCAGCGATTGTTTTAGATGAAACCATATTGCTATCCTTCAAAAAACAAGAAGCATTTAATTATCATAATATTCCATTTTATGTTCTTTTAGGAATCCTAACAGGCTTCATGGCCGTTTATTATGCCCGAAATTTTCAAAAAGTCGAGCATTATTTTGCCAAATTAGAAATAGGTCCTTACAAAAAAGCCTTAATTGGTTCTTCGTTATTAGCATTACTTATATTTATTTTTCCAACACTTTTTGGTGAGGGTTACGAAAGCATCAAAACCTTATCTGAGGCTGATCCGGGAAAAATATTAGACAATACCCTATTTGGTGATTTTAGAAATAATCAATGGATTTTACTACTTTTTGTTGGATGTACCATGATGGTAAAAGTATTTGCCTCAGGATTAACTATTGGTAGTGGAGGAAACGGAGGTAATTTTGCACCGTCGCTATTTCTAGGATCGTATTTAGGATATTTCTTTTCAAAATTCATTAGCCTTATTGGTTTAGCAAAATTACCAATCAGTAATTTTACCATGGTTGGAATGGCTGGTATTTTGAGCGGACTATTTCATGCACCACTAACGGCTATTTTCTTAATTGCAGAAATTACAGGTGGTTATAGCCTGATGATTCCGCTTATGATAGTTTCTTCTATAAGTTTTGCTATTTCTAAACGGTTCGAAAAATATTCGCTTGATGTAAAAGGTTTAGCCAAAAAAGGTCATGCTTTTACAAGTAATAAAGATTCTAATATTCTATCAACATTAGATATCGACACCATCATTCAGTGCGATTATTTAACCGTTCATCCAGAAGAAAACCTAACCAAATTAGTCGATTTGATTTCGCATTCTAATCAGGTTGTTTTTGCAGTCGTAAACAACGAGAAAGAACTCGTTGGTGTTGTACATTTTAATGATATTCGCGAAATTATTTTCAACTCTTATCGTGTTAAATACACTTTAATTAAAGATGTCATGAAAACACCACCTGCAACGATTTCCTCTAGCGACAGTATGGAAATCGTAATGAGCAAATTTGAAAAATCAAAAACAGCATTTCTTCCAGTTGTACGAGATGACAAATACTACGGTTTTATCTCCAAATCTATAGCGCTGGAAGCTTACAGAACTAAATTACGTGCTATGACAATTGAGTAAAATAAATTTAGGAAAACCAACCTAATAATTTCTTTTCTTTCCAAAAACAATAAACCAAATACCACAAAAGTCTATTATGAAAATTAAAGCCATTATTGTAGATGATGAATCGCATGCGCGTAGTTTATTACGAAATCTATGCAACCGATATTATGAAGATAAAATCGAAATTGTTGAGGAATGCAATTCAGTTTCAGCAGCTCTAATTTCAATAAAAAAACATTCACCAAATCTTGTCTTTTTAGACATTCAGATGCCTGATCAGAACGGTTTTGAATTACTTTCTCATTTTGAAACTATTCCTTTTGAAATAATCTTTACCACAGCGCACAAAGAGTTTGCTATTCAAGCCATTCGTAACAGTGCAATAGATTATTTAATCAAATCTATTAACGTACAAGATTTTAAAGCAGCAATTGACAGACTTAATTTGGTTTTAGAAAAAAAGAATAGCATAAATCGCTATCAATTACTTTCTGAAAACATTGCCAATCAATTTACCGGAAAACAGCAAATTGCTTTTCCTACAAAAAAGGGTTTTGAAGTAATTAAGGTTAACAAAATCATATTTTGTGAGTCAGAAGGTTCATATACTCATATTCATACAACAGACAAAATACATCATACCTCAAGATCATTTAAAGAAACTTGCGAATTACTACTCCCTGCTGCAAACTTTCTAAAAGTGCATCGAAGTTTTTTGATCAACAGAGAGTTTGTTGAAAATTTCAAATCGGATGAATTTCTTCTTGAAATGACTTCGGGAGATAAAATTCCAGTTTCAGACAAATCATTCAATAAAAAAGAACTTATTGATGCGATCACCAAGTAAGATCATTTTACAACTCTTTTTTCTCTTTATCACATCTTTTGCCTTTGGTCAATATTTTCCTTCCAAAAATTTCACCACTTCAGATGGTTTGCCTAATAATGCTGTTCGTTCTTTATTTTTAGATTCTAAAAATATTTTATGGATAGGCACTGAAAATGGTGTTTCCAGAATGGAGAACGGAATGTTTACAACTATTGATGAAAGCAATGGTTTGGGACATAATAGCTGTTGGGATATTGCGGAAGATGCTGATGGAAATATGTGGTTTGCCAGTTACGGTGGTGGTGTTAGTAAATTTGACGGTAAAAATTTTACTGTTTTTACAACCAAAAACGGACTTTTGGCCAATAAAACAAGAAAAGTCTTTTCGTTCAAAGACAAAATTTATGTTGGTACAGAACAAGGTGTCTCTATTATTGATATCAAAACAAACAAGCTAATTACACCCAAAGTTCCTGAACACAAAGAAGATTTTATTTCTTTAGCCTTTATTACATATAAGGGCGTTGTATATTTTACTTCAACTTTTGAGGGTTTATTTAAAATTGACGAATCTTCTTCGACTCCGCGCATCGTTCCGGTTGTCTTACATAAAAATTCTTATTCATTAGGTCTTTTTGGCTCTACACTTTATAGTGGAAACGAAACATATATTAATAAATATGATTTTGATAAAATTTTAAAAGGAGATAAATCATCTCAGAATTTTGGAAAATCTTTTGTTTGGCAATATGCAAAAGACAAGCGAAATACCATTTTTGCAGCAGCCTGGGGCGTTTATACTCCTGATGGAGGCCTTTATACTATTGCAGAAAATAAAATGACAGATGTTTCTAATGTATATGGAATTGACTCTAAAATTCTGCTCAATGTCGTTTATGATAAATTTAATGATATACTTTATGTTGGCTCCAACGACAATGGAATCTATCAGGTAAGATTAGATAAAATAATAGATTACAATCCGTTTAATGCTAAAGCGATTATAGATTTTGAAAATTTTAATAATCATAAATTAATTCTAGAAACTACAGGAGTAAAAGTTCTAAACTCAAAACAGGAAATAATAAATTCAATTTCGCTTGATGAATTTAAGAAAACTGAAATGAGCTTTTATAAAAAAGCGCAAAATATCATAAATAAACAATCACCTGAATCACGCGATTTTGAATTAAATTTTAATATCCCAACAAGTCAAATTGAGTTTTACGAAATCGTGAAAAATCAAAATTCTTTATGGATTAATACCAACATAGGAATTTTTGAAATTGATAAAAATTACAAAATAGTTAATTACTTACCCAAACATAGTTTAAAAATTGGTTTTGGATATGACAATAAACTAATAGAAACTATTACTTATGCGGGAGTTCGTGTTTATGATAATTTAAAAACCTTAAAAAACACACATTATTCAAAGTTCAAGAAAAACACACCACAATACATCGTCAAAATTTTAACCAACAACAACAAGACTTATCTTTTATCAGTCTTTAATGGTTTATATGTGTATGAAAATGGTCAGTTTCAATCGTATTTAGTGGATGGAATCTGGAAAGAAAAAAAGTTTAAACACATTACAAAAAATAACAAAGGACAACTTATTTTAGCGGCTGAATTTGGCGACGTTTTTATAATTGATGACTCAAAATCTTTTAAAATCCTTAAAACAATTTCCAAAAAACAGATTATTGGGAGCACTATTTTATTTCTTGAGTCATATAAAAACTATATTTTAATAGGTACCGAAAAAGGTATTAACATTTATAAAGATGGCGTAATTAGACTTATTGACAAAGAACAAGGTCTAAAAGATTGCAGAATAACGACTTCTCAAATTTTTGAAAATGCATTATGGTTGGGAACTCAAAAAGGATTTTATACAATAGACCTAAACCGCTTGATTGCAACTCAATTGACCGTTTCTGAAATTGGCATCAGCAAAATCAGTATAAATAACATTCCTTTAAAACCGTTTGTTTATAAATGGTTCAGATACAATTCAAAACAACTAATTTCAGACTATAAGCACAATTCATTTTCAATTGATTTTGTTCCTAAAGGACATCCTTTCCCAAACAAACTAAAATTTAGATATCGTTTAAACAGCAATAATCGCTGGAGCCCTTACAGCGAAAAGACAAATTTATTCCTACCCTACCTACCTTACGGAAACTATAATATAGAAATCGAAGTCTTTGATATGAATGCCGGAAAATCAAAATTTTTCACCATTTTACAGCTTCATATTGAGCCTCCTTTTTGGTTAAGTTGGTGGTTTGTATTATTGGCTATAATTACTTTATCAGTAATGATAGTATTCATCTTTATACGAATTAAAAGAAAATCAAATGAAAGAACTATTATTCAGCGACGAATTGCCGAGACCAAACTAGAAGCTCTTTTGAGCCAAATGAATCCGCATTTTACTTTTAATGCAATGAATGCCATTCAGGATTATATTATTAGCAACGATATTGACAACTCGTTACTCTACATTGGCGAATTTTCAAAATTAATTCGAAAAACATTAGAAAACTCATCAAAACAAAAGATTACCATTGATGAAGAAATAGAATATCTTGAGGCTTATATTACGATCGAAAATATGCGTTTTGATAATCGAATCGATTTTGAAATTCAAATTGCAGAAGAGGTCGACACTTTTTCTGCTAAAATCCCAACCATGCTTTTACAGCCTTTTGTAGAAAATGTTTTTGTTCATGCTTTCAATGAGTCAAGTATATCTCCAAAATTGATAATTTCCTTTAAAATGATTTCCGAAACTATTTTAGAGTGTAAAATTACAGATAACGGAATGAGTCTGAAAGCCACCAAAAAGAACAAACTACATCAATCAAAAGGAATTCAACTTACAGAAGAGCGTTTATCGCTTTTACAAGACTTAAAAAACCCAATCGAAATTGCGTTTACTGAAGATAATGGCACAGTTGTAACTATTTTACTTTTGGTATAATTTCTTCATTCCTAATTCAAAAGCACTTGTTAAGATCTAACAAGTGCTTTTTTCATTTATAGTCTAGAAAGATACTTTCGTGTTAAATAAAGATGCTTTTAAAAAGTAAAATAATTAGATAAGGCGTGATCATATATTTTTGAATTCTAATCATCTAAAGTACGCTAAAAACAACAATTTTAATCTTCAAAAACATTTTATGACTGACAGAAAATGACAGTCTGACAAAGTAAATTTGAAAATTAAAATACAATAGTAACTAATATAACAAAACCAATGACTACAAATAAACAAAACATTTACAACATAATTAAAAGCGGCTACGAAAAGAAAGAATACCTAAAAATACAAGAATGGAAAGCAATAGAGCCTAGCGTATTAAGTAAAGCAATTGGTACAATATTCAAACCAGTCACTTGGTTAATCCAGTCTGTAGTACCTGAAAAAGCAATGAGAAGTGCAATTGAAGGATGCAATGGAGCATCAAAATTTTTAATTGATAGTGACACTTTCAAAAAAGATTGCAATATATCAAACATTAAAGAAATGAAAAATAAAACATTGATGGAATGTGATAATTTTGCAGATGAAATTCATAATTGGGCAATTGCATATGCAACAACCGAGGGAGGTTTAACTGGCGCAACCGGATTGGCAGGAATGGCAGTAGACATACCAGCCATAATTACACTAGCATTTAGAACAATTAATAAAATTGGCATGTGTTATGGTTTTGAATCAAAAACAGAAGAAGATAATCAAACCGTTTTATCAATACTTTCTGCAGCTGGAGCAAATACTATTGAAGAAAAGCAAATAGCATTACTAACCCTAAAGCAACTTGAAACTATAATATTAAAAACAACCTGGAAAAAAATTGCTCAAACTGCAACCGAAAGTAAATTTTCTAAAGAAGCTGGAGTCATAGCTATAAAAAGCCTCGCTAAACAATTAGGTGTAAATTTAACCAAACGTAAAGCTTTACAAGTTATTCCTTTTGTAGGTGCTGCAGTTGGAGCTACGGTTAATGCAACTTTTATTAAAGACATCGGATGGGCAGCAAGAAGAGTTTTTCAAGAACGTTGGATAATAGAAAAACACAAAGAAGATCTAGTATACGATAATTATATAAATATTGATTAATAACAGTCAAACTTTAGTATCAATTAATAAATTAACAAAAGGTTCAACTATAAACATGTTGAACCTTTTTTATGAGTTTCAATAATTCTCAAACCCCTTTCTTAATTCCTCTTTAATCTCTTCCGACAGCCATTTTGGTTCTAAAACCTTTACCAAACTTCCATATTTTAAAATTTGCTGATTGAACTCAAAATTAGGATGAATCAATAATTCAACATCAAAACTAGCGTCATTTTCAACATTTATTTCTTTTTGAGAACGATGCAAAGGAAGTGAAACAATATATGGTTTTTGAGAAATATGAAATGACAATTTTATCTTTTCCAATTTATGATCTACATAGTTTAAACCAATAACACTGCTGAACTTGTCTTTAGCCTCTTCCGTCTTAGATCTGATTTTTTTAGTTCCAACAATAATATTTTCAATTCTGTCGATACCAAAAGTTCGATATCCTTTTTCAGTTTCACCAATAACATACCAGCGATTTTGATATTGTTTTAAGAAATAAGGTTTCAAATTATATTTTTCTGCTTTTAAATGATAATAACTATTATGCACAAAACTTATAGAAAATTGTAGTTGAATCGCATCCAAAATGGTTTTAAAATTTGGCATATGCTCTATCGCTCCTTTGTTTTCAAATTCCACAAAAGAAAGAGCGTTGTTTTTTTCTTTGAAGTTTGTCGAAAAAAGTTCAGCAGTGATCAAAACCTCTAATAGACTCAAAAAAGATTCAGGGTTGGTACTATTCTCTTCATCAAAAAAATAGCCGTCATTATCATAATCAAAAACAATTTCTATAGCAAAATCTCTAGACAATGTTTCATTCAATCTGTAAAAAGTTCTTTCATTAAAACCTTTGTCGTTGTCTTCAAAATAATCAAGAATAGCTTTTTTGGATTGAAATGGATGTCTTTTTAAATAAGCCAGCAAAAGACTTATTCTTCGTAATTGGGTTAAGTTTAAGCTTCTCTTGTCTGTCATATTATTTTTTTTCACGACAAATATATCTTTTTATAATGACAAAAGCTGTCATTGGCTATTTTTATGATTTTTTAAAGATAACTGACATAGTTTGACAGTTTACCGCAGTACTATTGCTGCATTAATTTTAAAACAAATACTATGAAAAATTTATTAAAAAAACAGAAAACTGAATTAGACTTTAGTAGTCTGAGCACCACTCTTTCTACCAGTGTAGCTTCTGGTGTTGCAATTGCCAATTATTGTGATAAAAATGCAAAAATAGCTGGAATTATAAGTGCTGGTTTATCCCTATTAATAACAGGTTTAATAACTGTTATGGATTACGAACCAGAAAACAAACATACAAATTATAGTAACAACTAAAAAACTTTTTAACTAGACGAAAGTCTTAACACTTACAAAATTATGTTATTCCAATTATTATTAAATTTTATCGTTTTTATCATAAAATGCATCGTTTGGGTTTTATTTGTTTTGGCAGCAATTCCATTCGGAATTTATATGTTACTGAATGAGTGGTTCCCTATTTTTTCACATGACGGCGGATTTTGGTTCTGGTCTATTTTGTCACTTTTATCAGTAATTGGTTTTATCGTGCTTTGGAAACCAATCCTATGGATTGTTGGAATTTTACAAGCCTTAGGATTGGGAATGGAATAAAATTCAAAATTTAAAATAATTATCTAAAACGCTAACTTCGGTTAGCGTTTTTTGTTACTAATTGTAACATAAAGTTTTGCTATCGAGCACTAAAAGAACAAATCAAAGTGGTAACTTTGCGTTTTGCTCAAAATTATGTTAGAAAAAGACAATACTATTGAAGTTCTTGGTGCAAGAGTTCATAATCTAAAAAATATAGATATTTCTATTCCGCGCGAAAAACTGGTTGTAATTACCGGTTTATCAGGTTCGGGAAAATCCTCTTTGGCATTTGATACTATTTATGCCGAAGGGCAGCGTCGTTATGTTGAAACTTTTTCGGCTTATGCCAGGCAATTTCTTGGTGGTTTAGAACGTCCTGATGTTGACAAAATCGACGGACTTTCGCCAGTAATTGCAATCGAACAAAAAACAACCAGTAAAAGTCCGCGCTCAACCGTGGGTACAATTACTGAAATTTACGATTTCCTTCGACTTTTGTATGCACGTGGCGCAGATGCTTATAGCTACAATACAGGAGAAAAAATGGTTTCCTATTCTGATGATCAAATTAAAGATCTGATTATTCAGGATTTTAAAGGAAAACGAATCAATATTCTAGCTCCAATTATTAGAGCAAGAAAAGGTCATTATGCCGAATTATTTCAACAAATAACCAAACAAGGTTTCTTGAAAGTTCGTGTAAATGGCGAAGTACAGGATTTAGTTGCAGGAATGAAATTAGATCGTTACAAAACGCACGATATCGAAATTGTAGTCGATAGAATGTTGATTGAAGATACAGAAGATAATCATAAAAGATTATCTGAAAGCATCAATACAGCAATGCATCATGGCGAAAATGTGTTAATGATTTTAGATCAGGACACTAATGAAGTTCGTTATTTCAGTAGAAACTTAATGTGCCCTACAACCGGAATATCGTACCAAAATCCAGAACCAAATTTATTTTCGTTCAACTCACCAAAAGGAGCTTGTCCGCATTGTAATGGGTTAGGAACAGTTCACGAAATCAACATTAAAAAGATAATTCCAAATCCAAAATTATCGATTAAAGCAGGAGGTTTTGCACCACTTGGAGAATATAAATCATCTTGGATTTTTAAGCAGTTAGAAGTTATTGGAGAAAAATTTGGGTTTAAAATCACAGATCCAATTGAGAAAATTCCGGAAGAAGCCATGAATATGATTTTACATGGCGGAAAAGATAAATTCACCATAAACTCAAAAGATCTTGGCGTAACACGTGATTATAAAATAGATTTTGAAGGAATCTCGCATTTCATCAAAAATCAATATGACGAAAGTGCTTCAACCACTATAAAACGCTGGGCAAAAGATTTTATGGACGAAGTTAATTGTCCGGTTTGCGAAGGTTCACGTTTAAAAAAAGAAGCGCAGTTTTTTAGAGTAAATGGGAAAAATATCACCGAATTGTGTGATATGGATATTTCTGATTTAACGACTTGGTTTCAGGATTTGAATAGTCATTTATCAGACAAACAACTTTTGATTGCATCAGAAGTTGTAAAAGAAATCAAAGATCGTTTGAACTTTTTAATGAATGTTGGTTTAAATTATTTGGCTTTAAGCCGAAGTTCAAAATCACTTTCAGGAGGAGAAGCACAACGTATACGTTTGGCAACACAAATTGGTTCGCAACTAGTTGGAGTTTTATATATTTTGGATGAACCTAGTATTGGTTTACACCAAAGAGACAATGAAAAACTGATCAAATCTCTAGAGCAATTGCGAGATATTGGAAACTCCGTTATTGTAGTAGAACACGATAAAGACATGATCGAAACAGCAGATTATGTAATTGATATTGGCCCAAAAGCCGGAAAATATGGCGGAGAAATTATTAGTATTGGAACTCCTGCAGAAACTCTAAAATCGAATACAATTACCGCTCAATACTTGAACGGTACAATGAAATTAGAGATTCCGAAAGAACGTCGCAAAGGAAATGGAAAGTTTTTAAAACTTACCGGAGCCACAGGAAATAACCTAAAAAACGTTTCAATCGAATTGCCTTTAGGTCAGTTAATTTGCGTTACAGGAGTTTCGGGAAGTGGAAAATCGACTTTAATAAACGAAACCCTCTACCCTATTTTAAACGCTTATTATTTTAATGGTGTAAAAAAACCGCAACCTTATAAAAAGATTGAAGGTCTTGAACATATTGATAAAGTAATTGACATAGATCAAAGTCCGATTGGAAGAACACCGCGTTCAAATCCAGCAACATATACAGAAGTTTTTACCGAAATTAGAAACTTGTTTACAATGACTTCTGAAAGTATGATTCGCGGTTACAAAGCCGGACGTTTCAGCTTCAACGTAAAAGGTGGACGTTGCGAAACCTGCGAAGGCTCAGGAGTTCGAACTATCGAAATGAACTTCCTACCCGATGTTTACGTGGAATGCGAAACGTGTCAGGGGAAACGTTTTAATAGAGAAACTCTGGAAATTCGTTACAAAGGAAAATCAATTTCTGACGTATTGAATATGACGGTTGATGAAGCTGTTCCATTCTTTGAAATGATTCCAAAAATTTACCGTAAAGTAAAAACTATTCAAGATGTTGGTTTAGGATATATTACACTTGGTCAGCAAAGCACAACACTTTCTGGTGGTGAAGCGCAACGTATTAAACTAGCAGGAGAATTATCTAAAAAAGATACCGGAAATACTTTCTACATCTTAGATGAACCTACAACAGGTCTACACTTTGAAGACATTCGTGTTTTAATGGACGTAATCAATAAATTGGTTGATAAAGGAAATACAATCTTAGTCATCGAGCATAACATGGACGTTATTAAACTTGCAGATTATATTATTGACATTGGTCCTGAAGGCGGAAAAGGCGGCGGACAATTGATCGCCAAAGGAACTCCTGAAGAAGTAGCCAAAAATAAGAAAAGTTATACGGCAAAGTTTTTGAAAAAGGAATTCGAGGCGTAAGATTTTGTGCAGATCACTTTGCACGCGAAACCTTTGTCAAAGTTTAAAACTTTGACAAAGGTTAGAACCGCGACATTTTAATTAATTTACAATGGCTTTCACCCAAAAAATATCACATTTTCAAGCAAGCCCTTAATCTCTTGATTATAAACTCCCAAGAAAAATAACTACCCAAGAAACGTTACCTTTTAATTAATAAATACACATTTTTGTAACAATTCTCGAAAAAAGACTTAATTTAGTACGCCCTTTTTGCCAAAGCATTTCATTTTGACAAAAACTAAGATAATGTCTATGAATCTAAAAGAGAATTTTAATAACGTAAACGAATATTTTTCGCCAAAAATAATTGATGAAGTAAATGATCAATATATTAAAGTGGCAAAAATAAAAGGTCAGGATTTGCCGTGGCACAATCACGAAAATGAAGACGAACTGTTTTACATTGTTGAAGGTGAACTTTTAATGGAAATTGAAAATCACCAATCTTTTGCAATGAAAAAAGGAGATTTGTTTGTTGTAAAAAAGGGAATAAATCACAGAGTTTCGGCAATAGACGAATGTTTAATAATGCTCATAGAACCTAAAACTACAGAACATACGGGAAAAGTTAAAAGTGACATTACTAAATCAATTGAGGAACAAAAATACTAGCAAAAAATTCTTTTGCAACAGCCAAAAATTTCAATTAAAAACCAATGCCCTAGCCCTGATGGGAACGGCATCCTTTTGTGGAGGCGTTCGCCACAAAAGATATAGTGAACAGCGGGAAACAGCTCCTTCTCGTGAAGTCTCGGCATGATCAGGACGACAACTAAAAAGACACAACTTAAATAAAAATATAAATAATTAAAATACCTAAAATGAGATTAGAAGATTTTGATAATGATGAGGACAAAGTAATTCAAGACCGTTTGAAACAAAAAACGTGGAATGAAATTAGAACAAACGACAGCTGGGCGATTTTTAAAATCATGGCTGAATTTGTAAACGGATACGAAAGCATGGGACGAATTGGTCCATGTGTATCAATTTTTGGTTCGGCTAGAACAAAACCGGACGATAAATATTATTTATTGGCCGAAAAAATTGCTTATAAAATCAGTAAAGCTGGCTACGGAGTAATCACAGGAGGTGGTCCCGGAATCATGGAAGCTGGTAATAAAGGTGCCCATTTAGGAGGCGGAACTTCGGTTGGTTTAAATATCGAATTGCCTTTTGAGCAACACTTTAACCCGTATATCGATCACGATAAAAACCTGAATTTCGATTATTTCTTTGTGAGAAAAGTTATGTTCGTTAAATATTCGCAAGGTTTTGTGGTTATGCCAGGAGGTTTTGGAACTCTTGACGAAATGTTTGAAGCTATTACTTTGATTCAAACAAAAAAAATTGGAAAGTTCCCAATTATCTTGGTTGGCGTTGAATTTTGGTCTGGATTGATCGAATGGGTAAAAACAGTTTTGGTAGAAAAAATGCAAACTGTTAGTCCTGACGATTTAAACTTATTCAAGATCGTAGATACTGAAGATGAAGTAGTTGATGTTTTGGATAAATTCTACAAAAAATACGATTTGAGTCCAAATTTCTAATATTTTTTTTCAACATATAAGCGATATCAGATGATTTTAGTTATCGTATTGTAACGCAAAAATTAATATGAACTTATATCACTTATATGGTGAAACCACATTAAATCTTACAAAAAATTAAAGCTGTTTTTATAACAGCTTTTTTTATGCTATTTTTACAAAAAACCAAAACATCTCTATGCTCGTAATTTAAGTATACACCCTTAATTTTTAAGCCATCCTTTGAAATCATTTTATAAAATTATTTTCTTTATTTTAGTTTTATTTAGTTCGATAAAACAATATGCGCAACATCAATCTAAGATGGAAGTGGCAGTTAATCTTGAACTTAAAACTTTGAATGTAAAACAGGATATTACATTTTATAATACATCAAACGATTCTTTGATTTCGATTGTCTTAAATGATTGGAATAATGCTTTCTCTGACAAAAATACGCCACTGGCAAGACGTTTTTCGGATGAGTTTTACAGAGGTTTTCATTTGGCTAAAGACAGTGAAAGAGGAAGTACTACTATTTTAAATCTAGCAGACTCAGATAACGCCGCACTTGAATGGCAAAGAACTGCTAAAAACCCCGATTATATTGTTGTAAAACTAAATCGAAAATTACGTCCGGGAGAAAAAATTGATCTACACTTAACTTATATTTCGAAAATTCCAAGCGATAAATTCACTCGTTATGGTTTTGATCAAAATGGTGGAATGAATCTTAAAAACTGGTTTTTGAGTCCCGCTCGTTTTGAAAATCATCGCTTTATAAAATACGACAATTTCAACTTAGATGATATTGCAAATGCAAGTACTGATTATGAAGTTCAGATAAAAATACCCAATCAATATTCGATTACTACTGATTTAAATTCGGTTTCAGAAGACCTGACGAATGCTGCTTACAAAACTTATTCATTTTCAGGAAAAAACAGAACTGATTTCAACTTATTCATTGAGAAACAAAACAGTTTTAAAAGCTACGAAATTGGTTCTGTTGAAGTTCTTACAAATCTAAGAACTAAAAAACTGGACGAAATTCAAAAGGCCATTATTATTGATCGGGTAGTTAACTATGCCGACACTTTTATTGGAAAATATCCTCATAAAAAAATTACCGTTTCGCAAGTTGATTATGATCGAAATCCGTTTTATGGTTTAAATCAATTGCCATCTTTTATTAGTCCATTTTCTGATGATTTTGTTTTTGAGATTACCTTCTTAAAAACATATCTGAACAATTATTTAAAGCAGAGCTTGCGCTTGGATCCCCGAAAAGACAATTGGGTTTATGATGGGATTCAGATTTATGTGATGATGAAATACATGGAAGAGAATCATCTGGATCAAAAAATGCTTGGTAAACTCTCGGAAATGAAACTATTTAAAAGTTACAATATTACGAACCTAACTTTTAATGAGCAATACAGCTATTATTATATGTTGATGGCGCGAAAAAATCTGGATCAGCCACTTGGCGACCCAAAAAATACGCTAATCAAATTTAATGAGCAGATTGCCAGCAAATACCGCGCGGGTTTAAGCTTAAGTTATCTTGACGATTACCTCAACCATAATATTGTTCCGGAAAGTGTTCATGAGTTTTATAGTTTAAATAAAACCGAACAGGCAAATCGATATGATTTCGAAAAAATATTGAGCAAAAACAGCCCAAAAGATATCAATTGGTTTTTTAAAACTATAATCGACTCTCGTAATATTATCGATTATAAATTTACTCATGTTTCCAGAACTAAAGACAGTGTACAATTTC
>Ga0302173_10000942_pt1 | contig 15031 bp, 9 predicted proteins | sample I_Fen_N3_1_FD_198785 | JGI IMG/M metagenome (GOLD analysis project Ga0302173, IMG submission 198785) | Peat permafrost microbial communities from Stordalen Mire near Abisko, Sweden - I_Fen_N3_1 | ecosystem: Environmental > Terrestrial > Soil > Wetlands > Permafrost | place: Sweden: Abisko... | reverse complement strand
CGTTTATTGAAAGGTCTTTTTCGATATAAGTATCTGATACCGGGAGATATGCTTCCGGTTGATAATAATCATAATATGAAACAAAGTATTCAACCCTGTTTTCGGGGAAAAACTGTTTGAATTCACCATAAAGTTGTGCCGCCAGGGTCTTATTATGGCTTAACACAAGGACAGGACGGTTAACTCTCTCGATTACATTGGCAATTGTAAATGTTTTACCCGAACCGGTGACTCCAAGAAGTGTCTGGAACGGGACTTTCCTTTCAAGTCCTGACACAAGCTGGTTAATTGCTTCCGGCTGGTCGCCGGTTGGCTGAAAATCGGATATGAGTTTAAAGTCCATATGTTGTTATTCAGTGAGAAGAGTACAAAATTACAAAAAATTCAATAGGGACATGCCATGGCATGTCCCTACAATTCTGTCCAGAACATGATAGGGACACGCCATGGCGTGTCATTTCATGATTTAATACATAAAAAAAAAGGCGCTAATTACAGCGCCATTTCATTTCGTATTTTCGTTTTAACTAACCTAAATATCCTTTTAATAATCTGCTACGTGAAGTATGTCTTAACCTCCTGATAGCTTTCTCTTTAATCTGACGTACCCTTTCACGGGTAAGGCCAAATTTTTCACCTATCTCCTCAAGGGTCATCTCTTGACAACCAATACCGAAGAAGAATCTGATTATGTCCCTTTCTCTTTCAGTAAGAGTAGCAAGCGCCCTGTAAATCTCTCTTGAAAGTGATTCGTCCATAAGAAGCTTATCAGCTACCGGAGAATCTGAGTTGGTAAGAACATCAAGCAGACTGTTATCTTCTCCTTCAATAAAAGGTGCATCAACAGATACATGCCGGCCGGATACTTTAAGTGTATCAGTTACCTTTTCTTTCGGCAGTTCAAGAACATCAGCAAGCTCCTCAGGAGATGGAGTTCTTTCGTTCTCCTGCTCAAATTTCGAGAATGCTTTATTGATCTTATTAAGTGAACCGACCTGGTTCAAAGGTAATCTTACTATACGCGATTGTTCAGCCAGAGCCTGAAGAATCGATTGTCGTATCCACCATACGGCATAAGAAATAAACTTGAAACCACGCGTTTCATCAAACTTTTCAGCAGCCTTGATAAGGCCCAAATTCCCTTCGTTGATAAGATCAGGAAGACTAAGCCCCTGGTTTTGATATTGTTTTGCAACAGAAACAACAAAACGTAGATTTGCTTTGGTGAGTTTCTCTAGAGCAGCTCTGTCGCCTTTCTTTATCCGTTGAGCTAATTCAACTTCTTCTTCTACCGATATCAACTCTTCCTTACCAATCTCCTGCAAATATTTGTCGAGTGACGCACTCTCTCTGTTTGTTATGGATTTGGTAATCTTTAGCTGTCTCATTTTGCCTCCCAAAAAATTTCCGCAAAGATATTGCTTTATTATGTAATAACAAAAATAATTCACTATTGTTGTGATAAGGGGATCTAATTTTATAAATCCCCTGAATAATAGTGAATTATGTGCTCTAAAATATTACTTGCCGAATTGGTAATTAAATACAGTTCCGTCCGGAAGGATGCCTTCGATAGATTTCAGAGTCGTTCCATTGTTTGTATTCTGTCTTACTTCAGCAGGAGTCTTTACTCTTTTACCATTAACACTCAGGATAATATATCCCTTTGTCATACCGATGTCCTTAAACTTCCCTTTATTAATATCCGTTACCTTAACGCCATAATCAATGTTAAGGGAATTCATATCGTCTGAGCCTAGAGATTCAAGTCTTGCACCAAAAACTATGTCTTCTTCATTTCCCATTTCTGCCGTAACAACTTTTGTATTTCCGGCCACATTTTTCAATGTAATTGGAATTGTCGACTCCTTTCCATTTCTCAAAAACGTTACGGTTGCCTTATCTCCTGGACGGTGTTTCCCAACCTGTTCCTGTAATTCTGAGACTGTATTTACATTTTGACCGTCGAATTTAATAATTACATCGTTTTCTTTCATTCCTGCTTCCTGGGCTGACCCATCAGGGATAATTCTGGTAATCAGGGCACCCTTTAAATCAGTAAGACCATGCTTAGTCGCATCTTCTGATTGAAGATCCTGAATGTTAACACCAATTATGGCTCTCTGAACCTGACCATACTGCTTAAGATCGTCAACAACCTTTTTTACAATTGTTACCGGGATTGCGAATGAGTTACCCGAATAGGCCCCATTTGGTGAGTAAATTGCGGAAGTTATACCAACAAGCTGTCCTTTGGTATTAACAAGAGCTCCGCCACTGTTCCCCATATTAAGAGCCGCATCAGTCTGAATAAATGATTCAATGCTATAATCTCCTTCATTGATATGAAGGTTTCCTCTTCCTTTGGCACTGACAATACCTGCTGTTACAGTGGAGGTAAGATTGAAGGGATTTCCAACAGCCAGTACCCATTCCCCAAGTTTCAATTGGTCCGAATCACCATATTTAATAAAGGGCAGATTCTCTGCTTTTATCTTAAGCAGGGCAATATCACTGTCCGGATCGCGCCCAACTACTTTAGCTGTAAATGTTCTTTTGTCATTTAGTGTCACATCAACAGATTCTGCATTTTCGACTACATGATTATTTGTAATTATATAACCATCATCTGAAATAATGACACCTGATCCCCAGCCGCTTATCTCGCGTTGTTTCGAATTCCGGTCTCCATAAAACCAATCCATGATAGAATTATCCGGAGATCCCATCATTTTTATATGAACATGAACAACAGCATGTACCGTTAATTCAGCAGCATATGTAAAATCTATCTGTCCCTCTTGCGTCTGCAGCGATGTGAGATAAGCTCTTGCATTTTGCAGTTCAACTTTGGAACTATCTTTCATAACTGTCGCTGTGGGCTTTACCACTATCTTTGTATATGCTAACAAAGCTACCGATGCCCCCAGCAAAGCCATAAACAGAGCACCTAATAAATACTTACCTTTCATATCTTTTCATTTTTAATTAAACTGTCCTTTCGTGCTGCTCATTTTTCATTTATTCTGCCTTCACAAAAGTTTAATATCTTTATAACCGAATAAATATAATTTTGTTTTACAAAGATCATGCATTTTTGGAATGATCTTCAATAATTTACAAACTTTTAACAACACTTTAACACTGATGATAATAGTATTTAACAAATATCAGGGAACCGGAAACGATTTTGTAATTATTGACAATCGGAAGAGTATTGTGGATCCCCTTGATTCCAACCTTATTAATAAATTATGTGACCGAAGATTTGGTATAGGTGCCGATGGATTGATCCTTATTTCAGAAAGCCGTCAGTATGATTTTGAAATGAAATATTTCAACTCCGATGGTTTTGAAAGTACAATGTGCGGGAATGGCGGAAGATGTTCCTCTGACTTTGCAATCAGAACGGGAATCGCAGGTAAGGAACTCACTTTCAAGGCTGTTGACGGTGTGCATAAGGCAATCTCGGAAGACGGCATCATCAGGCTGCAGATGAATGATGTAAAAGAACCGCGAATCATTAAAGAGAACTATTTTATAAATACCGGCTCACCACATTGCGTTATCTTTTATAAAGATATAAGCTTACTTGATGTTAACGCTGAAGGAAAAGCAATCAGATTGTCAGATGATTATGCTCCGGAAGGAACCAACGTAAATTTTGTCGAAATAGTTGACAGGGGAATTTATGTAAGAACATTTGAAAGGGGTGTCGAAGGGGAAACTCTTTCTTGTGGGACCGGTGTAACTGCCTCTGCCATTGCTTCAGTTCTTTCAGGACAAATTGACACTGTTCCTGTCCATGTGAAGACCAAAGGCGGAAATCTGACAGTTTCATTCAAAAAAACCAGGGAAGTTATCAGCGAAATATGGCTGTCTGGTCCGGCGACTTTCGTGTTTGAAGGGATGATTGAGGTGTGAGGCGTACCATAAAATGATGCAGAAAGAAAAACTATACGGAAAGACATTAAATGAGTTGATTGCAGTGACCAAACGGATCGGATTACCAGGTTTTGCAGCGAAACAAATATCGGACTGGCTTTATAAGAAAGAGATACAGTCGATCGATGATATGACCAACCTGTCAAAAAAAACCAGAGAGCTCCTTATGGTTGATTATGAAATAGGTCTTTCTGCCCCTGTTAATGAATCCAAAAGTTCTGACGGAACAAAAAAATACCTTTATAACGTTCTGAATGACAAATATATAGAAACTACGTATATTCCTGACGATGATCGTGCTACTATTTGTGTTTCTTCACAGGCCGGATGTAAAATGGGTTGCATATTCTGTATGACAGGAAAGCAGGGCTTCCAGGGAAATCTATCTTCAAATGAGATCCTGAACCAGTTCAGAAGTTTACCTGAGTTCAGGAACCTTACAAACATGGTCTATATGGGTATGGGTGAACCGTTAGATAATATTACTGAAGTACTTAAGAGCCTCGATATTCTTACAAATGAATGGGGATATGCCTGGAGTCCTACACGTATAACAGTAAGTACTGTAGGATTAGTAACCGGGATAAAGGAATTTCTTGAAAAAAGCCGGTGCCATCTAGCCGTAAGTCTGCACTCACCATTCGACGAAGAGAGAAGAAAACTTATGCCTATTCAACGGACTAACACGGTCAAAGAGGTGCTTGATGTAATCCGTAATTTCGATTTCAACAGCCAGAGAAGGGTCTCTTTTGAATACATTCTTTTTAAAGGAGTTAATGATACGCCGGATCATATAAAAGAGCTTGCCAGAATTCTTAACGGAATAAAATGCCGTATCAATATTATCCGTTTTCATCCGATTCCCGGTTCAGAATTTCAGAGCCCCAATCTTGGAACAACGATAAATTTCAAAGAGGCGCTTAACGCCAAAGGAATACTTACCACCATCAGGTCAAGCCGTGGAGTAGATATACAGGCTGCTTGCGGATTATTGTCTACACTCGAACTAAATAAATCAGTTCAGAAATGAGAATAATATTTTTAATCATCTCACTGGCATGCTTCAATGTTTGCTCTTTCTCGCAGGAGAAATCGTCTGATTCATTTCCGGCTGATTCGTCCTTATCACATGCATCTGTTTCTATGTGTATTGCAGATGCTGAAAAAGGGGATATCATAATGGAGTATAATTCAGAAATAAGCCTGATGCCCGCTTCGGTAATGAAGGTTATTACTTCTGCAGCAGCGCTCGAATTACTTGGTCCAAATTACATTTTCAGGACCAGAGTTGTTTATACGGGGTCGCTTAACAAACGAACAGGAAAACTGACTGGCAATATTATAATTATTGGAGGAGGTGATCCGGCCTTAGGCTCAAAGTATTTTTCCGAGAACTATAAAGATTTCCTGAACAGCTGGGTTGCAGAAATTGCAAAACTCGGGATTAAAAAAATTCAGGGCAGGATTATTTCGGATGACTCATATTACGATTTTCTGCCTGTACCGGCTAAATGGCTCTGGGAAGATGAAGGAAATTATTATGGTGCCGGAGCGTATGGGTTATCTGTGTATGATAATACCTATGATATTCATCTTAAAACATTATCAGATAGTTCCCTGCCCGTAATAAAAGAGATAATTCCGGAGCTATGCAGGTTTGAACTATCAAATTTTCTGGTTGCCAATGGTTCCACGGATGATGGTTATGTTTTTGCAGCTCCATACAGTAACAGCGGATGGCTTGCAGGAAATATACCTGTCAACCAGACGGATTTTATCCTGAAAGCATCAATATCTGACCCTCCCCTTCTATTGGCGAAAATGCTAAACGAAAAACTCAGGGACAGAGGAATAAAGATTTCAGGAAATCCGACTTCAGTTAGATCAGAAAAAAAACCCATTACAGAAAAGTTTGTAACAATCACTGAAACAAATTCTCCCCCCCTTACTGATATTATTAAGGTACTAAACCATGAAAGCGTTAATCTCTTTGCTGAACACCTGATTAAGGAACTGGGAAAAAAATTCAAAAATAACGGATCCACATCCTCAGGTGCCGAAGTTATTGATGAATTTCTTATTAATTCAGGAATAAATACAAATGGAATATTCATCGAAGACGGCAGTGGTCTTTCGCCTCTAAATGCCATAAATACACGTGAATTGGTTCGACTGCTTGTTTATATGAAAAACAAGGGAAAGTACTTCTCTGAATACTATTCATCTCTGCCTGATGCAGGAAAAAACGGTACACTTAAAAATTATTTTAAAGATCCACTCTTCGATTCAAGACTAAAAGCAAAAAGTGGTTCAATGACACGGGTGAGAAGCTTCGCAGGTTATTTTACAACGTTATCAGGCAGAAAGATGGCCTTCGGTATAATTATTAATAACTATACAGGCCCTTCAAAGGATATTACTTCTGCTATCGAAGACATAGTTAAAGAGATAATATTAAAGAAATAAGCCGAACAACTCCGAAAAGGAAGAATCTAAGCTGAAAGGACTATTCAAACTATCGCAAATTGGTCTATATTTGCAGCCTTTATTTCAATAAAAAATATGAATAATAAAATTGCTGTCAGAAAATGTAATGCATATGATCTCAATGAGGTTTTTGAATTAATTTCCGACATATACAAAACAACCAATGGTCCAGATGTTAAAGGGAAAAGAGTACTTGTAAAACCGAATATTCTTACGGATGATGACCCGGCTAAATGTATAAGCACTCATCCAGTTGTTGTAGAAGCAATGATCAGGTTTCTTCAATCAAAAGGGGCTAAGGTTGTGGTTGGGGATTCTCCCGCAGTTCACACTCAGAAATTCAGGGGTCAGAAATCAGGTATTTTCGAAGTATGTGAAACAACCGGAGCAGAATGGATAGATTTTATGGCAAACCCCGTAGAGAAATCCCTCAGAAAGGGGAAGATACGGATTGCCTCCATTGTAGATCAGGTAGATCTGATTATTTCCTTGCCAAAATTCAAGAATCACGAACTTGTTTATTTCACAGGCGCAATAAAAAATACTCTGGGCATAGTGCCAGGTTTCAGCAAGGCGAAACAGCACGCCTTACACCAGGACAGGAGCAAATTCGGGGAGTTTCTTGTTGATCTTAATGAACTTATTACTCCTGATTACTTCCTGATGGATGGTATAATGGGAATGGAGGGTCCGGGTCCTGGTCGTGGACTCCCTGTTGAAATTGGACTATTATTAGGTTCAACAAATCCACTCATACTAGATATTACAGCAAGCCGGATAGCTGGCTATGAGCCATTACTTATCCCGACTTCAAGAACGGCTTTTTTCAGGAAGAACTGGCTTCAATCGGAGAATGATATTATTTATGATGGTCCGGAAATAAACAGTATCATTAAGAAAGGGTTTACGAAAATTCCGATTTCAACCACCAATAATATTGCTCTGAAGTTTATAATGAAAAGGATCAAGATCCTGAAGAAACTTGAAAGAAGGCCGTTCTTCGTGCATGAGAACTGTACCGGTTGCCAGAAATGTGTTAATATTTGTCCTGTTCAGGCGATTCTGCCAATGCCATCAGATAAAACTTATATACTTCTTACTGATAATAAATGCATCAGATGTTTCTGCTGCAGTGAAGTTTGTACTGATAATGCGGTTGTAATCAGAAGAAAAGTCTTTGGAGTATAGAAACTTTTAGACATCAATCTTGGCGTACTTAGCATGTGTTTCAATGAACTCTCTCCGGGGAGGTACTTCGTCACCCATGAGCATCGAGAATATATGATCTGCTTCGGCAGCGCTTTCAATTGTAACCTGTCTCAGGGTTCTGGTTTCAGGATTCATTGTTGTTGACCATAGCTGTTCTGCATTCATTTCACCAAGACCTTTGTATCTCTGGATACCAACGGAGGATTCTTTCCCTTGTCCCATCTCGAGGACTGCGGCCTCACGTTCCTCTTCAGTCCAGCAGTAGCGTTCCGCCTTGCCTTTTTTAATCAGGTAGAGTGGCGGAGTGGCAATGTAGATATTTCCTCCTTTGATCAGATCCTGCATATATCTGAAAAAGAATGTCATAATGAGTGTTGTAATATGAGAACCATCCACGTCAGCATCAGTCATGATAATGATTTTATGATAACGCAGGCCTGATGTGTTAAGAGCTTTACTATCATCCTCAGTTCCTATATTGACACCAAGGGCAGTAAAGATATTTTTTATCTCTTCACTTTCATAGATCCTGTGCTGCATTGCCTTTTCGACATTCAATATTTTTCCTCTTAATGGAAGAATTGCCTGGAAACCGCGGTCGCGCCCTTGTTTAGCTGTTCCACCTGCAGAATCACCTTCAACCAGGTATATCTCACAATTTGCCGGATCCCTGTCGGCACAATCGGCCAGTTTGCCAGGAAGGCCGGAACCTGAAAGTACGTTTTTACGCTGGACAAGTTCCCGTGCTTTACGTGCTGCATGACGGGCAGTTGCGGCAAGGATTACCTTCTGAACAATTATCCTTGCATCTTTTGGATTCTCTTCAAGATAGTTCGTGAGCATCGTACTTACAGCCTGATCGACTGCTCCCATTACCTCCGAGTTTCCGAGCTTGGTTTTTGTCTGACCCTCAAACTGCGGTTCAGCAACTTTAACTGAGATTATAGCTGTGAGTCCTTCACGAAAATCATCACCGTTGATATCGAATTTAAGCTTAGTGGTGGCACCTGAATCTTCAGCATATTTTTTTAGTGTACGTGTCAAACCTCTTCTGAACCCTGCAAGATGGGTACCTCCTTCTATAGTATTAATATTATTTACATATGAATGAACATTCTCGGAGAATGAGTTATTGTACTGAAGGGCGATCTCAACAGGAATATCAGTCTTATCAGATGTTATATGAATAATTTTTTCAATAAGCCTTTCCCTGTTTGAATCAAGGTATTCAACAAATTCCTTCAGACCCAGTTCCGAACGAAACTCCTCATAACGGGCTGTTCCTCCATTACCATCATCAATGAGTTCCCGCTCATCTTTGATTGTAAGTAATATTCCCTTGTTAAGGAAAGCCAGTTCCCTGAGTCGTGCCGAGAGTATCTCGAAATTGAATTCTGTCGTCTGAAAAATGGTCCCGTCCGGCTTAAAAGTCACAGAAGTTCCTGATTTATCGGATTTCCCAATAACCTCTACGGCAGTAACAGGTTTTCCCTTCTCATACTGTTGCTTATATATCATGCCTTCCCTCATAATTACCGCTGAAAGCTGAGCGGAAAGTGCATTTACGCAAGATACCCCCACACCATGTAGACCACCAGATACCTTGTAAGAATCTTTGTCAAACTTGCCACCTGCATGAAGGACAGTCATAACAACCTCAAGGGCAGATTTCTGTTCTTTTTCCATTATTCCGGTAGGAATACCTCTTCCGTCATCCAAAACAGTTACGGAACCATCTTCATGAATGACAACTTCTATTTTAGTACAATAACCTGTAATTGCTTCATCTATTGAATTGTCAATTACTTCATATACAAGATGATGTAACCCTTTTACACCAATATCACCGATATACATCGCAGGTCTTTTCCTTACAGCCTCAAGACCTTCCAGCACCTGAATATTGTCCGCTGAATAATCCTTACTGTCCTGCAATTTCTTTTCTTTCTCGCTCATTTGAACTGTATTTTTAAGTCAACATGTGTTTAAAGCAATTGTATACAATCAGACCAATATTTAATTAAGGAGTCCTGTCTGATTTGACTCCTAATTTAACGATATCAAACTTGTTTTTTTGGTAATGAAATCCGGATATCTTTTTTACTGTTTCCAGCCATCAGAATCAACCTCACTTTTCCCGTTATAATTTATTGATAATATGATTATTAATTATTGGAACAAATATACGGATTTTAAATTGTTTTTCCTTAATAAAATGTTAAAAATAATACACATTTTTCAGTAAGAAATTAACACTAAAATGTAGTCTGGAAGTCTTGTTTATAAACTATATGTAAATCCAACCATTAACAGGAATCTCTGGGACGGATAATACGCCCATTCATAATAACGCTTATACGAGACGTTGTTAAGTTTAGTCCAGAATGAGAGTATTTTCGAGTAACGATATTCTGCGCTCAGGTTAAGATTGAAAAATTCCGGCATCTCAACTATTCGTGCAGGAGTCTGCTGTGGAAAACGTGTAAGTGGGCTGAGAGCCTCACCATTGACAATCATTCTGCGTATGCCCTGGACACTTATTTCCATTCCTGCAATAATCTTATCTCTGAGGTTGTACTTTAATCCAAGTTTCCCATCCCATCCGGGTTTATTCCATGCATACTGAAATCTTGAAAGATTATATTGATACAGGTTTACTGCTCCGTTAAATGAGAATTGATCATTAATTGGTCCACTCATTTCAGCATGAATATTCAGTATGTTCACATCGTCAAAAAGAGCAGTAAAATAGTTTCCTCTGTTAGGAGTAGAAATAGTATCAGGAATGACCAGATTGGAGTAGAATAGCATATTGCTGATCATGGAATATGATGCTGACACTGTGTAATTTCCACCTAATCCGGTATTTCCTTTCAAACCGGTTGAGATAACAAGGTCCTGACTCGTATTCGGCAGCTTATAAAGGCTCCCGTTGCTGATCAAAAATGGATTTTCAGTTATGATTTTCAAGGGTTCATTTTTCTCCATTTTCCCGCCTAATCCTGCAAAAAATCTGACATACGATGGAACAATATTAAAACTAAAATTAATATCGGGATAAATGTGTAGCGATGTAAACGCAGTAAAATCTTTCTCGAGCAAGGCTTTTATTCCAAGTTTTAAACTCCATTCGTCTGAAGACTTCTTAAGAAATGGGCTGATTGCAAAAATATATCCGGGTGATATTAACAGGTTGTCTGAAAAGCTGTAATGGTCATAGCTTAAATCTGAACCTAAGTAGAATCCATTATATGATTTTGCCATCATTCCGGAGATACCAATCTTATTCTGAAACTTGTTGTTTGCCGATGAAAAGTGGTCAACGGATACATGAAAATTATAAGAAAACTCAGTAGAATCGAGGGTTAATGAAGATAATGAAGCTTTTGCTCCCAAATTGTGATATGTTAATCTGGTCTCTTTAGCTGAAGGAAAATAGTCTGAAACAAATGGATCATAACCGTACGCATGTCTGGTTTTTCCACTATAATCCACTGAGCCTTCAAGAGTGCTTTTCCTGAAGAATTTCCTGCCAAAAAGAGAAGCATCGTTGTCCATATACCCTGCGAATGGTTGATAACCATTGTCGAGCATGATTCTCCCATTTGTTGAGAAATGCCTGGCATATAAACCGATTGATCCTTTCTTCGACCGTTCATTTGTTATACTTATTTCAGCCAGAGGAGTGAGATAGTTTCCAAGGCCGAAATTAATATAGCTTTTGTAAAGTTTTGGCAAAGGATCGGCGAGCAATGCTGCTGCCTTAATCGGACTGATTGTATATTCAGGAAGAAATGGAGTCGTCTTTACATCATAATGAAAATCAGGCCTGACTTTCGAGGTATCATTCATATCAGGCAAAAAGCTTCTTTTTTTGGCTTCCGGAAGAGTTGGCTTGTATGGATTATACAAAGTGATCTCTCTCTTCAATCCGGCCTCCTGTTTCTTTATCTGGCCATTGAGAGGCAATAAAGTTAAAATTATGAGGACCGGTATAATAAGATTTCTTTTTATCATGTCAAATCAGTTTCATTATCAGTTTTTGACTATTGTTGTACACTTGTTTGTACCTTATCACTTTTATCTGTATCGGGTTTGATTTCGTCGAGGGAGTTTAACTTGGCTTTTACCTCATCAAGTATCCCGTCGTTATCAACTTTGTAATAATCTCTCAGGCTCTGAAGTGTGGCGCGGGCCTGAAGGGAATCACCCTTTTTAATGCTTATATCTGCAAGAAGAAGAAATACTCTTGCCATCCAATACTGATGAGGTGATTTCTGGTCAATAAACTCAGTAATAATCTTTTCTGCTTCAGCCGGTTTATCTTTCTTATTCAACAGATCAGCTACCATATATTTTGACTCTGCTCCTTCCACGCTTGTGACTTCTGTTGCTACTTTCCTGAAATCCCTTAGAGCGTCATCGTAATTATTCAGACTATAGTTGGCTTTTGCACTCATAAATGTAGCTTCCCTGGCAAGTTCCTCGGGTATATTGGCATTATTATTTATTTTCCCGGCTGCAACGATCGTCTTCTGAGCATCTCCGGCCTGGTATGCCGACTTCAGTTGTCCTTTCAGAGCGATAAGTTTATTCACATCATTCGATGAAACCTTTTCAAGTTTCTCATAGGCTTCCAGTGAGGCTGAATAATCTTCTTTATCGAATAACATTGAGGAGGCAGCAATTAATGATTGTTCAAGAAACTGATTATTTGGCTCGTTTGAAACTGCTATATACAATTTCAGGGCTTCATCAGCATTGCCGGCCGACTTCAGGCATTCTGCCAGGTAATACTGTGCATTTTGCCTGAAACTGCCATCCGGAAATTCAGTCAGATAACTTTTTAGTATGTTGGTAGCTTTATCATATTTACCTGACATAAAAAGGTTTTCTCCCGACATGTACAGTAGAGAATCTTTCTGAGCCAGGTTAATATCGCCATATCCGTCGAGGGTTTTTACATACGCAAAATAAGCATCGACATCATTTAAGTCGACATAGGTGTTTCTTAATCCGGTCATCGCATCTCTTGCTTCAGGCGATGATTTGTAGTTCTCTATCACTTTTTTATATTGTGAAATAGCCTTTTCATTTTCCCCGAGGTTATAATAAAGAAGACCCAGCTGAACTATGGAACGCGGGACAAATGAACTGCCCGAATAATTTGAAATGATTGTATTGAAATCAGCTTCTCCCTTTGTGTAATTCTCAAGTACCAGATAAGCCCTTCCTCTTTCGAAGATAGCGTTGGGAACAAATGTTGAGGAAGGATATTTTTGCGTAAGAGCAGTCAGCACCTCAGTTTTTCCCTTCATGTCATTAATGAGTCCGAGGGAAAATCCTTTCTGGAACATAGCATAATCAGCATCAAGATTACCATAATCAATGACCTTGTCGTAATATGAAATTGCAGAATTATATGTAGTAGCAATGTAATAGCAATCGGCAATTCTGTTTCTGGTATCAGACAGTACTTCAGGTCTTCCGTTTGTAACTCCGGTTTCGAAAGTTTTAAAATTGGTTAAGGCATTGGTATAGTCTTTCAGATTAAAGAAAGCATAGCCTAGATTATATCTGACCAGTTTGTACTCACTTAATTGAGGTGAACCGGGTAATCCCATAAATAACTCATAATCTTCTTTAGCCATATCATAATGACCAAGCCTGTAATTAGCTTCACCCCTCCAATAGATTGCTCTTGCCCTTATCTGAAGGTTGTATTTTTCATATTTGAGCGATTTATCAAACATGGCAATTGAAGTTTCAAAATCGAGATTATTGAATAACTCCAATCCTCTGAAAAATGTAACTTTCTGATAAGCCTCTTCAAGTCTGCTATCCTTGTTTCCTATTTTATCGAGTGCAGCCAGGGCAGCTTTATAGTTTTTAATTTGCATAAATGTACCAACGAGGTAATCGTACACTTCCTGAATCCTCTTAGAACCCGGATAGAGATCAACGTATTCCTGAAACGCAGCAATGGCCTCTCCAAAAGGTGCATATGCTGTTTCGTATGTCAGTTTTGCATAGTTATAAAGAGATTCTTCTTTGATCTTCTTGTCAAAATTTAGTACTGATGCCTCTCCGAAAGCTAAACGGGAACGTGTTTTGTCACCTTTCTGGAGATAGCAATCACCAAGGATATCCCAGATATTCTGACTGAGAAGATCACCTTTTGCACCAATTTCAAGAAATATTTTGATTGCTTTGTCAATCTCTCCTGTTTTATAATAACAATAGCCAAGCTGATATTTGTCTTCTCTCGCACTGGCCTTTGCTGATGTTGAATACTTCTCAAGGTAGGGTAATGCTTCCTTATAATTCTCCTTGCTGTAATAAGCATCTCCTATGAATCTGTAAAGTTCAACAGCCCTCGTTTTTCCTGCTGATTTAAGAAGATCAGGTGCCATCGACAGAATGCCGTCATAATCTTTTTCGAGATATAAAATCTGAACAATATAAAATGGCACTATAGCTCCGAAAGTCTCATCTTCTTTCAGGCGCATGAATCCTTCCATGGCAGTATGATACATCTTCTGTTCATAAGCTATCTGTGAATAATAATAAACAGCCGGGGGAGTATACTCTGTATCAATATCTTTTATCTCGGAAAACATAAGGAGCGCCCTGCTTTGATCACCTTTGATATAAAGAGAATATCCCAGTCTGAAAAAATATTCCGCCAGCTTATCTGATTTCAATTCCTGCCTGTTAACGCTTTCATAATATATTACTGCTTTCCTGTAGTTTTTATTCTGGTAGAAATAGTTCCCTAATTCGAGTCTTGCATCATTAATCCTGGGACTTTCGGGATGGGAATATATGAACATCATCATCCTGTATTCGGCATCGGGATTGAAGAGCTTTATTGCGGCTATTGAACTGTAATACTCAGCATCCGCTACAAGAATGAGATTGGATTTATCTCCATTTCTGATAAAAGAATCAAAAAGTCTTATTGCAGCCGGGTATTTTTCTTTATTGAACATTTCCATTCCCCTGTAAAATTCTGATCCAATCTCACTAACGGTAAATGGTACCTGGGAAGAGACCGGAAGCCAGAATATCAAAAGAAAACTGAATATAAAAATGAGTTTGTTTCTGTTCATAACTTATTTTGTTTGGCACTTCATAAAAAATCACTGTTTAAATGGCAGATCAGATAAATCATATATAATACATTAATACTTAGCCATATATAACCTAAAACAGATAATTTTCAATCAAGCGTAAAATTACAACTATTAAACGCCGTCAGCCGGCCTTTATTACTGATTTTATCAACATATAAATGTTAATTATCAATTCTTTCCTTATTTTGCACATTAAATCACCGGAAAATGCAGGATAATCTTCCATTGGATGTAATTATTGAGCTGACTGACTG
>Ga0302173_10000941_pt1 | contig 15036 bp, 8 predicted proteins | sample I_Fen_N3_1_FD_198785 | JGI IMG/M metagenome (GOLD analysis project Ga0302173, IMG submission 198785) | Peat permafrost microbial communities from Stordalen Mire near Abisko, Sweden - I_Fen_N3_1 | ecosystem: Environmental > Terrestrial > Soil > Wetlands > Permafrost | place: Sweden: Abisko... | reverse complement strand
TAAGCTGGAAGAGGACCCAAAGGAGCAGTTTTAGAGAGCTTTGAGAAATCCGTTTTAGTTTGCTTTAATTTTTGCCTGGGCAGTTCAATTGCTCGCTCGGGTTGGCTGTTTTGCCTAAATTCTTCTTCCAACTGATCCAGGCGCCCTTCAGTGGATCCTTTGTTTCGGTGTTTTCTGCTAATTGGGAGAGTATCTACGCCATAAACAGGTTGGGCTGTATCATCAACCGGTGTACTTGATTCCAGGTCTTCTTTTAGCTCGATTGAAGTAGACAAATCAAATTCTAAAGGGGAGGTGTTTACCTGCAAATTATCAGAAGTTCCGCTAACCGGTTCGGCGGATTGAATTTGGTTTGTTTCGACCCGGGTCGTATCTGAATTATCATTTTCCAATAATTGAGTAAATCCGCGGAAAATTGATTCCTTTTTAAGGCCGTTATTTATTTTAAACACATGAAAACAAGCAAATACAATTTTGCCATTCAATCCTTCCATATGGAGGTTCAATTCAAAAGGAAATTCATCCTGTTGTATTTTGTTTAATAATTCCTGTCGGTCTTCCTTGACAATGTGGCAGCTCAGGAGCGGGAATCCCAAGAATTCTTTAATCCCAATGCCTAGAATATCCGAAACTTCTCGGCTGCATTGCGTATAAATACCGTTCGCGTCTGTCTCCCATGACCAGCTTGATTTCTTTGCTGGCTCAATAACCGGAATTTCTACCGGTGATTGATCGTTCAGATTTGCGAAAAGGTTTTCAAGCCGGTTGTTGGTTTTTTTCTTGGACATATTGAATAATCTCCTGAGCTAGAAAACGATATTGCAGCGCTGACCTGCTTCTTGGTGAATGGTAGATGATCGACTGACCTGCCATTGGACTTTCTCTTAATTTTGTATCAATTTCTATAACAGAATCAAATATTCCCGTGGAAAACGTGGTTCTTAAATGTTCAGCTAATGAACAATGAATCCGATTTCTTTTGTCAAACATAGTGATCAACAATCGGTATTTCAATTTTGGGTTACCGTTTGCACGAATTTGACGAATCAGAGCCATCATATTTCGTAATGCAAAAACAGAGTAATATTCAGCCTGGGTTGGCAAAATAAGCAAATCGGAAGTTATGAGCGCATTGGTGGTAATTGCACCAAGAAAGGGTGGGCAATCGATAAGAATAAAATCATAAGATGATTTATTTTGGTCTAAAAGTTCTTTAAGTAAAAAACTATAGTTTGGTTTTGAAGGGAATAAACGTTCGGCCAACCCTAATTGGTTATTCGCAGGTAGCAGCGTCAAATTTTCCAAATTAGTCGGTTTTATTACTTCTTCAAATGTGGCATTATTTATTAAAAGATCAACGATCGAGAGAAAATTTGATTCGGAGTCTTCAGCCAGAGAAAGCGTAAGGTTGGCTTGTGGGTCAAGATCAATTGCAAGAACCCTGTAACCAGCTTCAACCAAGGCTCCACTTAAAGATAACGTGGTAGTAGTTTTAGCAACTCCGCCCTTTTCGTTGGCGATAGAGACAATGAAGGTCATTTTATTCACCCTCTTTATTTCTGTTAATTGTATTCATATCCAGTTGTGATGTGGATGTCGTTTGACCGGGAAGATTGAAAACGATTTGAGCCTGCGAAGCGCCAAGATGCCGTTTTAATTCTTCGAGGGTGATCTCAAGCATTTGTTGTGGATCATTGGTTGAACGGATCTTACTGGTGATCTCTAACACACGGCGTTCGCGGTCAGCACGGCGGATAGTCTGCTCAAATAGTCGCGCGCTTTCCAAAGATTGAGCTAATTGGTCTGCAAGGGTCTGTACTGTGATCAGTTCGTTTTCACTCCAATTAAAATTAGATTCTTCATTCTCTTGAAGATGAATAACGCCAATCACTTCACCTCGTAATAGAATTGGTACTGCCAATGTAGAATAAGAGGTTTGAGAATTCTCTTTTTGGACAGAGGAACGTGTCACTGGTCGACCAGATTCAAAGACCATTTTTACTTCTGGCAAGTCATCTTCGTATGTAGTAAGTCCCTGAACGGAATACTTGTAGCTGGTGCGTCCAATTTCAACAGCGCGTTTCGTCCATTCCTGGTTCAAATACTGGCGGTGGAGATCTTGCGCTTCTGCCAATGCTTTTTGTGTATTGTTTAGAAGCTTATTGTTATTGATAGCAACCGAAACCTGGTCTGCTAATGTGGTAAATAGCTTGATATCGTCTTCTGAAAACGAGTTTGATTCAGTCGATTGAATATCCAATGCACCAATAACTCGATTCTCAATTTTCAATGGCAAAGCCATCTCTGATTTTGTTTCGGGTAAATCTGGATTATTGAAGAATACTGCGTCCTTACCCACATCGGTAGCAATACGTGGGTTCCCGGTTGCAGTTACATAACCAACGATACCTACCTGTCCAACTTTCAATTTATGCTGTCTGTTTAACATTCGTTGGCCGCCTTTGGAGTTGGAGGCGCGAAAAACAGCATACTCACCTTTATCATCCAGCAGAAAAATGCCAGCATGATAATAGTTAAAACGGTCGCTGATTAGTTGAGTCACCAAAGTTAATAACGATTCCATATCATTTGTGGAAACAATGCTTCGAGCAACATCGGTTACTGTCTGCAGCTGTCTGGAACGGAAACGTAATGCATCATTTTGTTTTGCCAACTCTTTGGTACGTTCATTTACACGCCTTTCGAGGTTATCAAACGAAGATTTTAGCTGTAAAGCCATCGAGTTGAATGCTTTACCCATTGCGCCGATCTCATCGTTTGTTTTGACAGTCACATGAGTATTTAAATCGCCATCCGCAATGGTTTGTGCGGTGCGAGTAAGTTCGATAATTGGTTGAGTAAAAAGACTGGCAAGTATTGTGATAAGCAAACTGACGATGGCGGCGATGAGAACAGCAACAATTGCTGAAGATTTTGTCAAATTTTGTTGGGCAGAAACCAAAGCAGTCTGTTCCTGCAAGTAAACGACATTCCATTTTTGAGTAGTCAAAGTACCGTATGTTGCTTTGTCCAACACTCCGGTTTTCGAGCTTTGCAGATCAACATCAAAGAATTGATACGGTTTCAAATTTGTAACGTATAACTCTGACGCGATTTCTTGGATCGGACTGTTTATTTGGGACTCCGAGATATAGGATGGAATTCGGTTCGCACTAAGTAATTCCGAATACTTTTGTGAACCCAGAGTTTGAATCGAATGGTAAATCAAATCCGGATTTGATGTATCTGCCAGGCGAATACCGTTTTCATCCAATAGTATTGGATAGGAGTGAGCACCGATCAAGCCTGCTGTTTTCCCTAACTCAGATTGCAAAATTAGGGAGTTATATTTCATTCGCAAAAAACCGATTGGGTTTTGATCTTCATCCAAAATTGGGGAAATGAAATAGATATATGATTGTCGAGTATTTGGGATAAATTCTACTGTGGATACGAAAGAAGATTTTGTTGTTAAAGAACTTTGGAAATAATCTGTGTAAAACTCTGAATTTCCGATATTGTTGATGTTTGTATCGTAAACATCAATTCCAACTAAGTCGATTACGCCATAAGAAGGAGTGTATAAGACGTTTTGTGTTTGGAAAGAGCTCAGTGTAGAAGATAATTCCAATTCCTCTGAACTATTAGAACGTAAAACCTGGCTTAATTGTAAGTAATTCTTAAAGACAGGTAGCAATGCCTGATTCTGCAGAGTAGATAGGTTAGTAGTAAAAAAATTGTCTATTTGGTCAACAGTCAATTCAGTGGCTACTCGTAGTGTGTCATTCGATTGCAGTGAAACTGTGTTTCGAATTGACTGCAAATTGATCACAGCAAGTACGATCAATGGCAAAATAGCGAGTGAAAGTGCATACATGACCAACTTTAACCTTAAGGTGGTAATCAATAAACCTAGTCTAATTAACTGGATCATAACAATGATTGCGGCAGCATCCAGAATAATTATTAATATATCTAAAGATAAACTAGCCACCTGCGGAAGAGGAGCTAAGACACTTAACACCAAACAACTCAAAGCTCCAACTATGCCAAGACCAATAATCCATTCATTCAGCCAACCTGATTGATTGACTGCCGCGAACAGGAAAGCGACGACGATCGCGATCAACGCAAAGGGTGAACCGTATGCAAATGAGATAACACCGGCCGCAAGAGCAAATGAAATCTCAAAAGACAATGTAGAAACCAAAATTTTAATTGAAGCCGGCGCATCCCAAATTGAGGTCAGTGTAAAAATATTCATGATCGCCGAAACCGCAAAGGCACCAGAAAGCAGGAAAAATGGCCAGGTATTGGCTAAGATTCCACCGGTCAAAGAGGCTAGGGATGCCAAAATAGCAAAAATTGTCATGAAGATCAAAGTGGAACGCGAAAATTTAGCTCGCGGAGAAAGCGCTTCCTTGTTTTGACCTAAAGAAACATTACCTTTTTTCAAAAGCATGGTCCCTCCGACTACTTTGACTCAGCGGATTTTAACTGTATGCGAACTTCATCAATGCCGAGAGATTTTCCTAATTCAGCAACTGTAGTCCGTAAAATAGAATCAACATCAGTTGCAGATCGCAATTTAGATGAAATATCTCCAATGAGGTGTTCCCGATCGGCACGTTCCTGAATCTGTTCGAGAAGGCGGGCATTTTCAAGTGCCAGAGCAAGACGATCGGAGGCATTACCAACCAAAGCCGCCAAATCATTTGGAATATCAGTTCCCCGGTATTTAATATTTAGCACACCCAGTATCTGGTCACGCAGAATAATGGGAACAGCCATAATCGATTCATCTTTTTGAGGATTGTTTTCTGAATCAGCAGGGGCGATAATTGTTTCGCCTATATTCAGTGCTTCTTCTGAAATTGCAGGCGGTTCGAATTCTGATTCAAGTGCATTCTGAATATAAGCATAGTTGAGATGTTCTTTTGTACCTTTTAAGTGACTTCGCCATACACCCTGAGTATATGAGCGGTAATTTTCTTCCAATTTGGCTACGCTGTTTTTAAGTTGTTGAATTTGTTTTGTTTTGTCAAAAACAGAAGCAAGCTGATCTGCTATGGATTGCAGCATTTCGATATCTTCATCACCAAAAGCATCTTTCTGATCGGACTGTACATCAAGAGCTCCTAGGATTTGTTGGCCGACGCGCAATGGAACGGTCAATTCAGATTTGGAGTTGGAGAGTGTACTGCTTTTATATTGAATTGTCTCTTCCAAGAGATCATTAGTGAAAAATGGCTCTCCACGTGCAATCACCGAGCTGATGATGCCAACATCATGAATACGGACTCTAAAATTACGGTCAAGCAAGGATTGACTGCCTTCACCGGTGGCTGCTTTTAAGAAGGAATTTTCATTACGTTCATCGTTTAAGAAAATGGCTACTTGGTGATATCCCAATTGTGTGCGAATCAGTTCAACTGAGTCGTGCATTAATTTTTCGAGATCTGATTGCTGTGAAATCTCGCGGGAGATTTGGCGAGTTGTTACCAAACGCAACCTTCTGCGGTCAAGTCCATTTTCAAATTCAATTCGATTTTGAACTAATCCCTTGTTTTCGTCAGAAATAGAATGGTTATTTTCAACTAATGTTGAGATGAAACTATGTAAATCATGGATATATAGAGAAAGAGGAGCAGTAACCAAAAAAGTGAGGAATAGAAAATTGGCGATTAAAGAAACCCAATAAAGCACTGATTCATTCGAAACTATTGAAGTTCCTATTGTAATAATACTTGTTTGAATCAAATAGCTGAGGATCGAAATTACCACTGCTGCAGCAACAAGGATAATAATCCAATAGTTTTTCTTTTCAAGTATGCCAAAGATCAGCGTAGCAATCAGAAAATAAAGTAATCCATTCGCGGTTAATCCCGATTGGAGAATTTCCAGAATTCCAATGATAAAAAAGGCAATCGTCAATGCGCTGACCCTTACCCGAGGAGGTATCATACGAGCAAAGGTAATCAAGAAAATTAAACCATAAGCAATAAAGAACAAACCAAGCGAAAGATAATTCGCGCTTTGGTATGAAGTGTAAGAATATAAGAAGAACAAGATTGTGCTAAGAACCAGACTGCCATTCAAAAGGTTTTGGAGAAGTGATTCATTCGCTTTTGAATAAATTGGAGTTTCCAATCCTGGCATACTTGAAGAAGGGACAGCACTTGTGGGGGTCATTGGATTCATAATTTCACCTCACTCGTTTTTCTGAAGATTGACCAAGATTGGTCTCTTCGGGAGGCAATAAGGATATGGATGCTTCGGAAACAGAAGGCAATTTTCCGAATTCAGTTACAGCGGTTTTTAGAATATCTTCAATTGTTAGGGCGCGGGAAAATTGAACAGAGAGATCATTTAATTTCTGCTCTTTTGATGCAGCACGTTGTGTTTCATCGATCAAACGGGCATTTTCAAGCGCGCTGCTGGTTTGTGTAGAAATTGATCGTAAAAATTCCATTTCTTCTTGGTTAATATCATTACCAGAGAGTTCGAGATTAATTTCGCCAATCACTTCATCACGCAAATAAATTGGGACACTGACGGTTTTTAATTCATCATCGACTGATTGCAGTTCCGGATTCTCATACGATGCAGAAAGATCGCCATGAACGGCGACCGCTTCACCCCAGGCTTGTTGGACAAACGCTTTGTTCAACACCCGGATCTCTTCCAACGTTTTTTGTGAATGCTCGAAGGAGAGATTGTTTTCCAATGCAATGGCAAGGCTATCTGCAATACTTTGCAGGATCAAAATATCATTATCATCAAACGCGCCCGCAATATTAGATTGAATTGTCATGGCTCCAAATAATGTAGAGGTAGTAGTGATTGGAATTGCCAATTCAGATCGGGTCTCGGGAAGAAGAGGGTTATCAAAGTGGACAGCCTCGGAGCCAATATCTTGAGCGATACGAGGTTTCCGGGTCTGAGTAGTCCATCCGATCATGGAATAACCACCGACGGCCAAACGGTGGTGGTTTGCAAGCATTTTACGGCCGGCTTCTCCAGTGCCATATTGTAGAACAGCGAACTCTTTCATAGGGTCAACAAGAAAAACACCAACATAATACAAATTAAACCGTTCTTTAATTGAATCGGTTACTTGCCGAATTAATAATTGAGGATTAGTGATGGAAGAAGTAGATTTTGTAATTTCTGCAGCGGTTCTTAATTGAGTGACACGTCTTTCAAGTATAGTTGTTTGCTCTTGCATCTGATCTTGAAGCATTTTTTGATCGTTCTTCAAGGCTTTATTTACCCTGAATATATTGAGGTAATGAGATTTTAACGAACCCATTACAAGGTTGATACTAAAACCGGCTAAAAGAATAATCACCAAATCCAAACCAAGTGAATTAATTGTAGAGGCCAGTCCAATTCCTTTTATAACATTGGCAAATCTCAAAATTGCCCACACCAATAACGTAGTCAGGCTAAGGAACAAACCTACGCGTGTTGAACTTTGATAAAGTAAAGTAGTGGTGAGGAAAGAAAAGACCAACAAAAGGAGAAGTGCAATACCCGTCCAACCAGAAGTGAAATAAATAATATTCGAAAAAACATAGATGATCATTAATGCAATGATTGAGCGAATCCAATAAGAAATTCTACGTAAAGCAAAGAAGATAAGACAAATGACAAATAGCCCAATAGAACTATACAGTATGGTAAAGTTCTGTGTTTTTACCGCTGTGGAAGAGAACAACAAGGAAAAAACAATTCCTGCGATACCTCCACCTAGAAAAATTGAGTGCAGAATTCGTTCCTGCCAGATCTTCAATTGATCTTCCAAATCAAAATTAGACGGAATATTTGAGGGAATTAAAGAGCGAAGATAGTTCATTCCCCTTGCTCCTTATTCGTTTTTCCTTCAAATTTTGGCAAAATTTGAATTGAAGCCCGACGCACATTTAATGCACTGCCAATTTCGCTGATAGAGGTCTGCATAATTGTGTCCATATCCACTGAGCGCCTGATTTTGCTTGTGATCTCAAACAATCTTTGTTGGCGGTTAATCTGGTTGCGGACTTGCTCAAGCAACCTGATGTTTGAGATGATTGCGCCTAAATTTACTGCCATTGTTGTAACAAACTCTTGATCGTTCTCATCGAATTGCGCAAAAACTATACTTTCTACATTGATCACGCCTAAAATAGTATCTGCAAAACTAACCGGAACGGCAAGAATTGAATTGGATTCAAAATTTTGAGGTTGTGATGCAGGATTGGCTGGTACATCATTGATCCGAATACCTTGTTTTTCACTAGCAACTTGACCAACAACTCCCTTTCCAACCCGAATGCGGCGCGAGGTCTGATCGGGGTTGTTGATTCCTGCAAAAGCCCGGGCTACCAGAATATCATTTTGGTCGATGGCAAAATAGGTGATTTGTTCACCTGGCATGGCCTGATGTAGTACCTCGAGAGTAGCGCGAATGGAATCTTCGACGGTCATGTTTTCAACATTAGAGGCGGTCAACTGATTCAAGAGGCGATGGCGTTCCAATGATTGATTGGTATGGTTGAACAAGTCTTCATTTTGTACAGCAACCGCAGTTTGATTTGCTAAAATTTGTAAAATATTGATATCTTCTTGTGAGAAAGCATTGTATTCGGTGGATTGAACATCCAGGGCACCCAGGATCTTATCGCCAATTTTCATTGGAATAGCCATTTCTGAGTGGGTTTCTGGAAGCAGGGGATTGGCAAAATAATTTTGCTCCTTGGTCACATCACCTACCACAACTGGAATACCTTTTCCAGTAGCCTGACCAACAATTGAAGTGGAACCTACGGCAAGTTTATGGCCGGCTCGTTTTAATTGTGCTCCTGCTTCACCTGTGGATTCGCGCAGGACAGCGTTTTTTCCGAGTGGATCGATGAGGAAAATCGAAGCATGATAGAAATTGAATCTTGCTTTGATAAGTTCGACCAAACGGGCCAGCGTAACATCGACATCCATTGTTCCAGCCGTTGATTCCCTGGCAATCTCGGAAGCAGTCAGCAATTGATCAGCACGATGTTCAGCTAACTGCTGGATTTTAACCAGGTCCGTAATATCGTTGGAAATACTTAACAAACCCGCAACACTGCCTTCGGGATTGACCAATGGAATCCGGTTAGAAAGTACCCATTGTGGCACACCTTCACGATCTATCCACTTTTCTGTGTGGTGAAGTAGCGGTGTTTGGGAAGAAACTACTTCTTCTCCTGCTGCATTTTCATTTTCACTTTCTTCAGCAAAGTAATGAAAATTATCTACTTTACCCAATAAGCTTTCAATTCCTGTGCTTCCCAAAAACTCAGAAAGAGATTTGCTGATTCGGATGAATTCGTTATTTGTATTTTTAAAAGAAATACGGTCGGGAATATTCTCCAGAAGCGAATCCAGTAAATATTTTTCATAATCGTAGGAGCTTTGAATCTCTTTGAGCGAAAGACCTTGCTGTTCAATTAGAACGGCGAGTGATAGCCGTGCAGCAACAAGCTCAAAGATGACTTGAGTTTCATGATCGAAAGCCGCTGTCATATCCTGGCTAAAAAGAGCTATTGCTCCGATGACCTGGTTGCCATTGATGAGCGGGAGTCCCAACCAAGATTTTACCGATAAATGTTGGCCTGGGGCATCGACGGCAAACTGGTTATTCTTAGAAGCGTCTTCGAGGAGTATGCTTTCGCCGGAGTTAACAATTTGAGAAAGCAAATCGTTACTTTTCACATAAGGAATGATTTGAACGGGTAGATCATCTACATAATAATAAGGAATCTTGATTTGAGTTTGATTATTTTCTAGTAGGGCAACACAAAAACCAATATTCTGTCCATAAGTAACACGGAGTTGATTGTGAATTTCACTGAAAATATCTTGTAATTGAGACTCTTTATTCGAAGTAAAAACTTTGCTGAGCATGGAAATCCCTTTCTCTTTTTGAGTAAGAGAATTGCTCAGGTGAATTCTTTCAAGGGAGGTACCAATACCTTCACCAAAGTTAATATAAGGCTGCATTTGCATGGAAGTGAGCGGCGTTTCATCGCGTGAACCAATTGCGAGTATATGTTTGAGTTGTTTACCCTCATAAATCGGGATGACCGCTGCGGAATGGCAACCACGTCGACTAAAATATCCAATCAATGGGCTGAAATCAGTCAGAAGTTGGAAGTTATTGATGATCTCTACGCCACCGGCGGCCAATTTTTGCAAAGCATTTGAAAATGGAATTTGTGCGCCGATCAGCGATTTATCTGAGGGAGTTGATTCTGAATCAGTAAGGCTGACGAGTTGTAAATTACCTTCTATCACGTCCAGAGTAAAAACTGTATAAGGAGTTTGGGTAAACAAGGTGTTCATCTCGTTTAGAATATCTTCTTCTTGTTGAGCCTGCGAGATTGCTCTGGTGGTAGAGTACAAGACAGCTGTTTCTTGCAAAGAAAGCTGAGTAGATTCCAAAAGTTCAATGTTTCGCAGACCGGTTGAGACCTGGTTTGTCAGGGTTGTGAAAGCCGGCATTGATTCAAAGTCGAATGCATTCTGGTTTTCACTTTGGATTTCCAAAACACCGATTAAACGATTAGCGATGGTAATGGGTAACGCGATCTCTGAATGGGTGCTGGGTAAAAGCGGGGTAGACAATAGCTTTGGCCGTTCTGAAAGCACATTTTGTGAAAGACGAGCCTGGCGATTAGCTGCGGTCCAGCCAATGAGTGAAGTCGCGTCTATTGGCAAGTGTAAACTGCGGTCGGGGAGAATTTCCCCTGCTTGGCTGTAATCTTCTGTCAATATGAGGTTCTGGTTGTTCTTATCGGATAGATAGATCGAGGCATAAGAGTAGCCCAATTTGTCTACGATAGATTCGGTCACACGTTTTAAGATTTCATTAGTAGTTGATGCAGAAACAGCATCCTGGGCAATCTCTGATGCTGTACGGAGTTGTTCTGTACGGTCTGCAACCCTTGCTTCCAAAGAACTGTAAAAAGTAGTCAGTTGACCCACCATATAATTAAATGAAGAGGCTAGCAGCCCGATTTCATCACTGCGGTTGACAGAGGCTTTTTGACTGAAATCTCCATTCGCAAATTTTCTGGCTTTCTCAGAAAGATCAACTAATGGAACAGCTATTTGGCGGGCGCCGATAAATGCAAATAGACCTGATAACAAGAGGGCAACAGCCAATAAAATGAGAATGAGTCTCAATAATACCTGTAATTGACTTTGAACCGAATCAATTGGTACTTCAAGTATAAAAGTACTATTCACCTGTTTAATTGGTCGAATGTAAGAGTAGACGCTTTTCCCTTGATAGTTGGAATAAGAATAATCACTCCCTCCACCTGCCTTGGAGGCCAGATCATTGATCGATTTTTGTATATCTTCTGCGGTAGTGGAAAGTTCCGGAGTCTGCATTACCGGGTTCAAAGAAATGAATTTACTATCAGAGGTAATAAAAAAAACGTGAGCAGAAGTAAAATACGAAAGCGGACCTTTTAACAAAGAGGTCAATAAGGTTGGTTTTGAATCGTAAAAAAAGGTTACTGGGGAAGAGATACCCGGAATTTGTTTGGTAAGTGCAGTGATCATAATCAATTGATTTGGATATAAACCATCAGGATTGAAGATAAGTGCTGAATTGGAAGTGCCAATTAACGAGAGAATTGATTTGTTTTTAGAAAGCACCGAACCGACTTGACTTTTATTGGATGAAAAAAGGACACTTCCATCTGATTTGACTGCATTAATGGCAAATACATCATTGGTGGACAGGCTATCGATGGTTGACTGAATAAATGAATCAAAAGTTTCATTATTTAAAAAATAATAAGAATCACCTGTAGATTGAGCCAGAGCATTCAAAACTGTTGAAGACCCAACAAAACCTTGCATGGATGAAATTGTGGTTGAGTTTAATTGTTCAATTTGAAAGGCGTAAGTTTGCGCCAAAGACGACATTTGACTAATAGTCTGAGTTTTAAGTGAGTTTCTGAATTGAAAATAACTAGTAGCGCCAATGATCGTAGCTGGTAAAAGTGCCATAATTACCAGGCTGATAATAACGGTGCGAACCAAACTTCCATGAAATACGGGGGTTGCTTTCTGCGCAGAGGTATCAGCCGATTGTTCACTCATATCCAGCTCCTTAGTTATATTCCCAAACAGATTTGCCGGCGAGAATGTTCTTAATTTGTTCTGGAAAGCGATCTGGGTCCAGAGGTTTTCCAATAAATCCATCAAAGCCAGCCAGGCGAGCGATCTTCATTTGCTCTACGTCGGCAACTGCTGTGACTGCTACAATTGGAATTCCGGATAAGGTACTGGCCTGACGAATTTTCCGCATAGCTGCATATCCATCTTCATAGGGGAGACGAATATCCATCAAAACCAGGTCAATTCGGGCTAAACGATTGGCAAACTCCACTACTTCATAGCCAGAGGTTTTCCATTCACATTGAACCCCCAGAGTTTCAAGCATCCGGGCAATTAATTTGAAGTTACTGATATTATCTTCAACAACAAGGATCACGATTTTTGAAGCATCCAAATTTTGAGCAATATTGGGCACTTCTTTAGGAAGCGATGCTTCATTATTAGGAAAAGGCTGCGAAAAGGCCAAAATTTCAAGCATGAGGTTGATTCCGTTGACCTGAGATTTGCAGAAAGTGATCAATTTGATCTAGGAAAGTATCAATATCTATTGGTTTTTCAATGTAGCCATCGCAGCCGGCTCGGATAGATTTTTCGCGATCTCCACGCATGGCATTAGCCGTGATAGCAATGATAGGTATTTGTTTAATACCAGGGACGGTTTTTAATTTAGATGTAAGTGTATAACCATCGACGTCGGGCATATTAATGTCCATCAAAATCAAATCAGGTTTTGTTTTTCGCAGGTAATTGATTGCCTCAAAAGCATTTTCAGCTTCCAATACTTGGTAGGGAACCGATTGTAACAATCGGCGGACTAAAATACGATTCTCAAAATTGTCTTCAATGTGAAGAATAGTTTTTTGAGCAGCCATTTATAAATCCCTGCAAATAAAAATCTTATATTATGGTGTTAAAAAAGGGCTACGATAAATTCTTTACCGCTATTATGTTTATACACCAGAACCTTTAAAAGAGCTAATGGCAAACTTAACATAAATGTAAGGTTTGTGTGAAAGAGCGTGAAAGGCACCTAAAAGAACATATTTCGTGGAACAAGTCTCTGCGAAGGCTAATAAACACAAATATTTTCAGGCAATTTACTATTTTAAGGCACTCAAATTCAGAACGCTTTGACAAACAAGCCTTGCTCATATTTTTTACGTTGAGTCTGTCTTAACCTGCAAAGAACCAATGCGAAAATAGAATTATCAAATAAGCCTGCAGCGGTAACGAAATACCTACAATGAGACGGTCTACCCAGCGGTTTTTTCCCCAGGATGCCAGTAGCAGAAAGCAGGGAATGAGCACCATTACAAAGCGGCGCATTGAAAGCGGACTGCCGCTGGTGATGGGCGAAAAGAAGGAAAGCAGGGTAAACCAGATATAAGAGGGACGAAATTTGAATACGACGATGATCACTAAGGGGAGAAAGACAATTATCGCTAGGGTATCCAGTAGATAGGCAAAGGTACCAATGTTACCTGAAAGGATACTGCCTGTGACCTGGTGCATATTCAAGATATTATGGGTCAAAATTAACGGCCACTTCCAGGTGACCGCACGGCCCCAGTTTGATTCGGCACTGAGAAAAGCCAGCGGGTTTTTAAACTTTATGTAAAGAAAAACCATGTAGGCAATTAAACCGCTTGCCGTAGCTGCGGCTGCCAGAATGCCTTTCCAGGCTTTGGGTAACAACTTCAGGTCATTCTTTAACAGCGTGAGAAATGTCTTAAAACTCCAAGGCTTCGGGATAAATCGGACCCCTTGCAGCCATAGCGCTTCAAACAAAATAAAGACACCGGTGAAAACGCCGCTCAGACGCGTGGCCGAGGCAAGTGCTCCGGCAATTGCTGCCGGAAGCCATTTTCCCTTAATTGCGTAGTAAAAACTTGCGACCACGAAGAGGAGAAAAACACTTTCAGCGTAGACCGTTGAAAAAAAGAAAGCAGCAGGTGCAGCAGCCACATAAAAAACGGTTCGACCGGCTGTAACATCATCAAATTCGTGCCTGGCAATGCCATATAAATAAAAAAGAGCAATAAAAAAAGCGATGTTCGAGACCCATAGACCTGAAGTCCACATATTGCCTGTGATGTATGCAGTCAGACGAATTAACAAAGGGTAGAGAGGAAAAAACGCGGTGGAATCAAAAACATAACCGGTCTGGGCGATGGGGATATACCAGCCGCTGTCCCAACGGATGAGTCCATCAACAATGAGGTTGTTCACATCATAGCGCCAGAGCCCGTTGCCGCTGAGAACCGGGATCTGCGCAAGTGAGAAATAGGTCACTATCACGACCATTAACCGGGTCACAATGAAAGCAATGAGAACTGCCCCAAGGCATTTCCAATCTATGACACGAGCGATATTTTTGATCGTTTCGCTAAATTTTCCATTCAGAGATTGCTTCATTAGATCACTTCCTGTGGTTAGCCCAAGAAAAATTTATTGCGTAGATCCTTATAAATATTGAGCATTGGTTATTGATATGTATTTTACTTCTGTATCTAATGTGAAAAAAGCACAAGAAGAAAAATGGTAATGTATTCGTTCGTTGATATGGGTCAGGTGACCGGTGTTTAAAGGTTTGTTTTAATAAAAAACCTCTATAGAAGAATATAGAGGAAAAGGAAAAACGATTTGCTTTTATTAATGAGAGCGGGTGATGGGATTCGAACCCACGGATATTACCTTGGGAAGGTAATGCCTTACCACTTGGCGACACCCGCTAACGAATCGCATTATATCTAGCTGTACATTGGTTGTCAAGCGAAAGGATTAATCATCCTCTATAAAGCCGATCATGAAAATGGATATTTAAAGAAATTAACAATAAATCAAGGTTTTGAATTCATGGCTGTAATATAAAAGAAATCCCCG
>Ga0302173_10000939_pt1 | contig 15060 bp, 13 predicted proteins | sample I_Fen_N3_1_FD_198785 | JGI IMG/M metagenome (GOLD analysis project Ga0302173, IMG submission 198785) | Peat permafrost microbial communities from Stordalen Mire near Abisko, Sweden - I_Fen_N3_1 | ecosystem: Environmental > Terrestrial > Soil > Wetlands > Permafrost | place: Sweden: Abisko... | reverse complement strand
AAAGCTCTCTTCTTCCATACATTTCAATCACAAATTAAAAAACACAATTACAGTTAAACTAGATTGTTTATATTTGCGTAAATAAAAAAAATGTCTGAAAAAATAACCCCATATAAAGACTCTTCTTTAGGTAAAAAAGAGCAAGTTGCCCAAATGTTTGATAACATTTCTGGTAACTATGATAATTTAAATCGTGTAATTTCATTTGGAATTGACACAAAGTGGCGTAAAAAAGTATTAAAAATTGTTTCTGATACTAAACCAAAAAACATTCTTGATATCGCAACCGGAACTGGTGATTTGGCTATTTTAATGACACAAACTAATGCAGAAAAAATCATTGGTTTAGATATTTCTGCGGGCATGCTTGAAGTAGGCAAAAAGAAAGTCCAAGCAAAAGGTTTATCAAATGTTATCGATCTGGTTTTAGGGGATTCAGAGAAAATTCCTTTTGATGATAATTATTTTGATGCTATAACGGTTGGTTTTGGAGTTCGAAATTTTGAAAACTTAGAAAAAGGTTTTGCAGAAATTTTGAGAGTTTTAAAACCTAATGGTGTATTTGTAATTTTAGAAACATCTGTGCCGGATAAAACTCCTTACAAACAAGGATATAATTTTTATAGCAAAAACATTCTACCTCTTATTGGAAAGTTATTCTCTAAAGACAATTCGGCATATGGTTATTTGTCAGAATCCGCTGCCGCTTTCCCATATGGAGAAGCACTAAACAATATTTTAAGAAAAATTGGGTTTATAGATGTTGTAGCTATGCCTCAAACCTTTGGCGTTGCAACTATTTATTCTGCATCTAAAAAATAGTATGAAAAAAACTGTAGTCTTAATTTTATTAGTCTTAACGACAAAGGGATATTCTCAATTTGCTAAAAGTATGTTTAGCAAGGATCCTATTATTAATCTGGAAAACTGGCAAAAACAACGTTTGTATTTTGGATATTATCTGGGATTCAATAGTTTTGACTTTAAATTTGATTACAAAACTCCAGCCCCGGATATTCAGGTAAAAAAAACTACTGGCTTTAATGTTGGTGTCGTAGCCGACTTACGGTTGCAAGAATACATTAATTTGCGTTTTGAGCCAGGCCTATATTACACCAAGCGCGATCTCTACTTCCCTGAAATACCTCTACAAAAAGAGTATTTAAGAGAAGTAAACAGCACTTATATACATTTTCCTTTATTATTAAAATTTTCCTCTTTACGTACCGGAAATATTCGTCCGTATTTGGTTGGAGGAATGTCGACAACATTAAACTTATCTAGCAACTCAAAATCTAAGGACGACAACTTTGAAGGAAAATTTAGAGTTAAATCTTGGACAGCAGCCTATGAACTAGGTTTTGGAATTGATATATTCTCAGAATACTTTATTTTCTCTCCTTCAATAAGGGGTATGTTTGGTATTACAGATGAATTAATTCGCGATAATCCAGCAAACGGACCTAGCCAATGGACTGATAATATTGACTCTATGAAATCGAGAGCTATTTTAATAAATTTTACTTTTCATTAAAACAAATCTTTAACTATTTCGTTTAAACTCACTAAGGATAATTGCTGTTGCTGTAGCTACATTTAAACTTTCTGTTTTTTGTAGTTCTCCAAATCTGGGAATTGAAAGACGACTTGTAACTATTTCTTCAATCTCTGCCGAAATACCGTTGGCCTCGTTACCCATAATAATGATTCCTTCTTTTGGCAAATGGGATTGATAAATATTTTCACCGTCCATAAAAGTTCCAAAAACAGACATTTTTGTTTGGCTTATAAAAGTTTTCAGATCAACATAATTTACATTTACTCTGGTAATTGAACCCATTGTTGCCTGTACGACTTTTGGATTGTAGATATCTACCGTTTCTTTTGAACAAATGATTTGTTTGATGCCAAACCAGTCACAAAGACGCAAAATAGTGCCTAAATTTCCAGGATCGCGAATATCGTCTAAAGCCAAAATTAAACCTGAATCGATGATTTTATTTTCCACTGGAATTTTAAACACCGCCAAACAAGTATTTGGAGTCGCTAAAGCACTTATTTTTTTAAGCTCTTGTTCATTAATCAGGGTGCGCTTTGAAGCCTGAACTGATTCAAAATCATTTAGAGTTGTGTATAAATGCTCTAATTCAAAATTGGATTGCAACAATTCTTGAATTACTTTTACTCCCTCGGCGAAAAATAATTGATTTGCAAAACGTTGCTTTTTTTGATGTAAACTTGAGATAAGTTTTATTTGGTTTTTACTAACCATAAAATAATGTACTTTTGAATTAAATATTTAAGAACACTTGAAAAAGAATTCCACAAAAATAATAGCATTTATTCTAATAGCAACATTTATTTGTGCTTGTAATGCTGTAAAAAGAGTTCCTGATGGAAAAAACCTTCTTGTTAAAAATAATATTCTTGTAAACGGCAAGTCTACGAACGACGAAACTGCCTCTAACCAAATGTACCAAAAACCAAATGGTACATTATTGGGTTATCGTTTACGTTTAAATTTATACAATTTAGCCAACTTAAATCCAGACTCAACTTATCAGGCAAAATTCAAAAATCACCCTGGCAAGTATGAGCGAATGTCAAAAATCTTATCTGCCAAACAAGTGGATCGACTTGGCCAGTCATTCTATTACAAAGGCATTCACGAATTCTTGAAAAGTACTGGTGAGCCACCAGTAATTATTGACACTGCAAAAACAAAAAAATCCCTTCTACGCTTGAAATATTATTATTTCAATAGTGGTTATTTTAATGTTACAACAGATTACACGATTGATAGTGTTGCAAAGAAAAAAGCCAAAATAAATTACAACATAACAACTGGACCAGGGTATACATTAGACACTATTAAAACCAATATAATGACTCCTGCATTAGATTCATTATACAAAAACAACACTGAACCTTCATTTTTAAAATCAGGAAATCAATACAAAACCTCAGATTTTGAAGAAGAAAAAAATCGTCTTACCACTTATTTTAGAAATCACGGTGCATACTTTTTTCAGCCAACTTATATCACTTTTGACATTGATACGATTGGCAAAAAGAACAAAGCAAATGTTACTTTAATTATTAACAACAATAATATCCAGGAAAAAGATTCAAGTCGTACTGAACCTTTCAAACTGTATAAAATTAGTGATGTCAATATTTTTACCGATTATTCTGCAGCAAACGCAAAAAACAAAATTACTGATAGCATAACTTACAATAACTTCAATTTGTACAGCTACAAAAAATTAAAATACAAACCTCGCGCCATTACAGACGCCGTTTTTATTAATAAAGGAAGTACTTTTTCTGACACAAGAACCACTCTTTCTTCAAGATATTTAAACAACCTAAAAATATTTAATTATCCTTCTATTCAATATGAAGTAGATAAACGCGACTCAACGGCACAATCCTTAATTGCAAAAGTTTATTTGACACCAAGAAAGAAGTATAGTTTTGGGGCTACTTTTGATGTAACACACTCTAATATTCAGGATTTTGGTATTGGAGCAAGTATCTCTGAAACAATTAGAAATGTTTTTAACAGAGCGGAAACTTTGGAAATTTCTACGCGTTTAAATTTGGGCTCGTCAAAAGATATGGCAAACCCTAATAACAACTTTTTCAATGTTTCGGAATATGGTATTGATTTGAAATTAAATTTCCCAAGAATTTTAATGCCGTTTGGAACAGAGAAAATTATTCCAAAAAGAATGATACCTTCTACCAGTATTTCAGCTGGTTTCTCAAAACAAAGAAACATAGGTCTTGACAAAGAAAACTTTACCGGTGGACTAGCTTACAATTGGTCTCCAAAAAGGAATAATACTGCAAAACTAGAACTATTAAATGCTCAATTTGTTCGTAATTTAAATCCAGACAATTACTTTAATGTATACACATCTTCTTACGATGAATTAAATAATATTGGTAAAGATTACAATGAAACGCTTAGTAACTGGGGAGATGATCCTGCTCAGCAACTTCAAAAAAATCTAACCATTCCCAAAGGAACTACAGGCTTCACTACTGATGTACTAACTGATAAAACAGCTTTAAAACCAGGAATGGCTGAATATAAAGATGTAGAAAGCATTGAAGAACGAAGAAGAAGATTAACGGAGAATGATTTTATTCTGGCAACCAGTTACACTTTTACCAAAACAACTAAAAAAGATCTTGCAGATAACACGTTCTACCAATTTAAAACTAAAATAGAATCAGCAGGAACTTTATTGACTGCTATTTCGAGTCTCGGAAATTTACCTAAGAATGCAAGAGGCAATTATGAAATTTTTAATTTAGAATACTCTGAATATATAAAAACAGAGTTTGATTATATTAAACACTGGGATTTTGGAAAAGAAAAAGTGTTGGCTGTCCGTAGCTTTGTAGGAATTGCAATACCTTTTGGCAATTCAGATTATATTCCGTTTTCACGAAGTTATTATGCAGGAGGTTCAAATGATAATCGAGCTTGGCAACCCTACTCTCTTGGTCCCGGAAGCACAAATGCCGTGCGAGATTTTAACGAAGCAAATATGAAAATTGCTTTTAGTGCCGAATTTCGTTTTAAAGTGTTTGGAGATGTCAAAGGAGCTATCTTTGCAGACGCCGGAAATATCTGGAATGTACTCGATAATGTGATTGATGAAAAGGCAAAATTTGACAGCGTAAACGATTTAGCTGAAATTGCTTTGGGTTCAGGATTTGGTTTACGATACGATTTAAGCTTTTTTGTTATTCGTCTAGATTTAGGCTTTAAGACCTATAATCCAGCACATGACAAAGGAGATCGTTGGTTTAAAGAATACAATTTTGGGCACTCGGTTTTAAATTTTGGAATAAATTATCCGTTCTAATGCTAATTAATTCTTATTTTTGCAACCTAAAAACTAAAAACAACTAAAAAAAATTACAATGGCACACAATATTAAACCGGGAGTAGCTACAGGAGATCAAGTACAGGAGATTTTTAATTATGCGAAAGAAAAAGGTTTTGCTTTACCAGCAGTAAATGTTACAGGGTCTAGCACAATCAACGGAGTTCTTGAAACTGCAGCAAAACTAAACGCGCCAGTTATTATTCAATTTTCTAACGGAGGAGCACAATTTAACGCTGGAAAAGGATTATCTAATGCAGGTGAAAAATCAGCAATCGCTGGAGGAATCGCTGGAGCAAAACATATTCATACTTTGGCAGAAGCTTACGGAGCAACTGTAATTTTACATACTGACCACTGTGCGAAAAAATTATTACCTTGGATTGATGGTTTATTAGATGCTTCTGAAAAACATTTTGCAGAAACAGGAAAACCATTATTCAGTTCTCACATGATCGATTTGTCTGAGGAGCCAATCGAAGAAAACATTGAGATCTGTAAAGAGTATTTAGCTAGAATGAGCAAAATGGGTATGACATTAGAAATCGAACTTGGTATTACAGGTGGTGAAGAAGATGGTGTTGACAACTCTGATGTTGATAGCTCAAAATTATACACTCAACCAGAAGAAGTAGCTTATGCATACGAAGAGCTTTCTAAAATAAGCCCTAAATTTACAATTGCAGCAGCTTTTGGTAACGTTCACGGTGTTTACAAACCAGGAAACGTAAAATTAACTCCAAAAATCTTAAAAAACTCTCAAGATTTCGTACAAGACAAATTTAAAACTGGTGCTAACCCAGTAGATTTCGTTTTCCACGGAGGTTCAGGTTCTACACTTGAAGAAATTAGAGAAGCGATTGGATACGGAGTTATCAAAATGAACATTGATACAGATTTACAATTTGCATATACTGAAGGAATTCGTGATTATATGGTTAAAAACATTGACTATTTAAAAACTCAAATTGGTAACCCAGAAGGTGCTGATGTTCCTAACAAAAAATACTATGACCCAAGAAGATGGGTTCGTGAAAGCGAAGTAACATTTAATGCAAGACTTGAACAAGCTTTTGCAGACTTGAATAACGTAAATACGCTTTAAATTTTAGATTTCTGAATTTAGATTTTAGATTTCTGAAATGAAGTCTAAAATTTAAATTTTGAATCAGTTTTGAAAATCTAAACTTTAAAATCTACATTCTAAAATTAAAAAAATGGCTTGGTTTAAAAGACAAGAAAAAGGGATTACAACCGCTACCGAAGACAAAATGGACGTTCCGAAAGGATTGTGGTACAAATCTCCTACCGGAAAAATTATTGATGCTGACGAATTAGCAAGAAACTTATTTGTGAGTCCAGAAGATGATTTTCACGTTAGAATTGGAAGTGCAACCTATTTTGAAATCTTATTTGACAATAATGAATTTGTTGAATTAGATAAAAACATGACCTCTAAAGATCCTTTGCATTTTGTGGATACAAAAAAATATGCAGAGCGATTAAAAGATGTAATGGAGAAAACTCACCTTAAGGATGCTGTGCGTACTGGAGTGGGAAAATCTAAAGGAAAAGAGCTTGTAATTTGCGCTATGGATTTTGCCTTTATTGGTGGATCTATGGGAGCTGTTGTAGGAGAAAAAATTGCCAGAGGTATTGATCACGCGATTAAAAACAAATTACCTTTTGTAATGATTTCTAAATCTGGTGGAGCTCGTATGATGGAAGCAGCTTATTCTTTAATGCAATTAGCGAAAACATCTGTAAAACTTGCTCAATTGGCCGAAGCAAAATTACCATACATTTCTCTTTGTACAGATCCAACTACTGGAGGAACAACTGCATCATATGCCATGTTAGGAGATATTAATATCTCTGAGCCAGGAGCTTTGATTGGTTTTGCTGGTCCTCGTGTTGTTCGTGACACTACAGGAAAAGATTTACCGGAAGGTTTCCAGACTGCTGAGTTTCTTTTAGAGCATGGTTTCTTAGACTTTATCACGCCTAGAAAAGAATTGAAAGATAAGATCAACTTATATATCGATTTGATTCAAAATAATGATATTAGATAGTTTACGAACTTCTTTAAAATATAAAATCCCATTCGCTTAGGCTGATGGGATTTTTTTATAGTTTTTCTTTGGTCAAAAATGACAACTCTAAATTAACCTGCTTTTTTCATATCTTTTTTTAATTCTTTTTCGGCAATTTTGTACACACGTTTCTCACGCCAAATAGCATAACGTTCTCTAAAAACTATTTTTATAGCACTATCTACCGCACCATGCATGAATAAACTCCACACACTAGCCATTTTTCGGGTTACAGATTTATCCCAAGCACGCAAAGTTAAAGAAAAAGAACCATCAATATAACGCATCCAGTGCCACATACCTGTTGGCATGAACAATGTATCTCCATGCTCAAGAAAAACCTCATAACCTTCGACACCATTTAGAGCAGGAAATTTTTCGAAATCTGGATTGGCAACATCATAATCTTCTAAAGCATAAGTGGTATTTGGCAGACAATACAATCTTTTTTTCCATTTATAGTCAAATAAAATAATATGTTTTCTTCCACCAAAATGCGTGTGAAACAAATGTGGCAAATCGATATCATAATGTAAAAATGTAATGGCTTTTGAACCGCCAAAAAACATAGCAGGCATACTTTCTATAAAACCTCCCATTAGTTCTTTTGGAACTTTTACGTCGTTAATCAATTCAGGTCTGTGTTTAAAAAGATTAAAGAAAAAGATACGCAGCTGTGTTGGCTCTCTTTTTATCAAATCCAAATATTCGCCAAATTTCATACTGGCAATAGATGAATTAATTACCTTTTTCGGATCGGCTTTAGAATTATCAACTAATTTTACCTCAATATCTCCTGCAATTTCCTTAAAATAATCTGTTGACCATTTTTCTCTTGCAGGCCAATCTTTGGTCAATCCTTTTATAATTAATGGCTTTTTTTTATCTAAATAGTTCTTTTTAAACTCTTCTCTCGAGATAGACTCAACAATATCTACAGGTTTTAGTATAAAGCTCATTTATTTAATAAATTTAAAGTGTCTATTTACCAAAATTATCCAATTATTTCCAGTTTATGATGTTTACAGTAAAATATTACAAATAAAAAAAGTTTTTATCTCTTTTCGAAGAATAGCAACAGGATATCACTTCAATTTTAATACAATCAAATCCTCAACCATTTTATTTTCAGCACTAAACAACGGAGCATAAAAAAACCGAAGAAATATTCTTCGGTTTTAGTTCTGTATCTATTCCTAAAAGATCTAAAATATTAACTCAATATAAGAAAACCTTTTAAACCTTTGCTACTCTACAACTTTAAATCTATTTTAAAGAAGCCATATCTATCACAAAACGATATTTAACATCGCTTTTATTCATGCGATCGTAGGCTTCATTTATGTAAGACATATCGATAATTTCGACATCTGAAGTAATATTATGCTCTGCACAGTAATCTAACATTTCCTGAGTTTCTTTTATTCCTCCAATCAAACTTCCAATAATACTTCTTCTTTTCATGATTAAAGTAAATACGGGAATTTCTGCAGGTGCCGGTGGAGCTCCAACAACGATCATTGTTCCGTTTGTTGTTAGCAAATTCAAATAAGCATTGTGATCATGTTTTGCTGAAACTGTATTTAGTATAAAATCAAAACTATTGGCCAACGAATCCATTGTTGCAGGATCTGAAGTTAAGGCAAATTTATGAGCTCCTAATTTTTTAGCATCTGCTTCTTTAGATGGAGAATGGCTTAACATTGTAACTTCGGCGCCGAAAGAAACCGCAAATTTTACTGCCATATGTCCTAAACCGCCAAGCCCTAAAACTCCAACTTTATGCCCTTTCCCTACTTTTAAATAACGTAATGGTGAGTAAGTCGTAATTCCTGCACATAACAATGGCGCAACTCCTTTTATATCTAATTTCTCAGAAACATGAAGTGTATAACTTTCATCAACAATAATACTAGTTGAATATCCTCCTCGAGTTGGAATATTAGTTCCCCTTTCTACACTATTATAAGTACCTGTCATTCCTTCATCGCAAAACTGCTCTTCTCCAGATTTACAACTCGGACAAACTCTACATGAATCGACAAAACAACCTACTCCGGCTAATTCACCTACTTTAAATTTAGACACTTCACTCCCAACCTTTACAATTCGGCCAACAATTTCATGTCCCGGAACTAAAGGATAATCGACTGGACCCCAATCGCCCTTTGCAGTATGAATATCTGAATGGCAAACGCCACTATATAAAATTTCTATCTGAACTTGATGAGCACCAACTTCTTTTCTTTCAAACGTGTAGGGTTTTAACGGATTTACAGCATCATATGCTGCATAAGCTTTTACTGGTATCATATTATCATTTTTTTTAATTAGGGTATTAAAATTACGACAATATTCTAGAAGAAACCGAAAGTTAAGGCTATTAAAATATAAATTTTAGAATTTGATTTTTACATTCCGGTTCTAATGGCTTCAACAGGATCTAATCTCGCAGCCGAAATGGCAGGTAAAATCCCAGAAATTAACCCTACAAACATTGACAATCCACCTCCAATAATTATATTCCAAAAACTTAAAACAAATTCGAAATCTAATAAATTAGTTAATAGAATAGACAACAACCAAACTATCACCAAACCTATTATTCCACCAATTAAACAAAGTATTACAGCTTCAAATAAAAATTGAAATAGAATGAATCGATTTTTTGCTCCTAAAGATTTTTGAATACCAATTAAATTGGTGCGCTCTTTTACAGAAACAAACATAATATTTGCTACTCCAAAACCTCCAACTAAGAAAGAAAAAAAGCTTATACCAATTCCACCCATTCTTAAAGTTCCTAAGATACCATCAATAAAATCAGTAAAACCAGAAAGTACATTTACAAAGAAATTATCCATTTCTCCGGCTTTCATTCCACGTACTGCTCTCAATTTTTGACCAACCTGAGCTTTGTAAGCTTCCATATCGACACCTTTTTCAGGTTTTATAACAATTACAGGTGTCATCGAATCGCTATCGCCATACATTTTACGTAAAAAATTGGCAGGTATGTAAGCTGATGTATCATTGCTATCTCCAAAAAAACCAGCTCCTTGTTTCTCAATTACTCCAATAACTGTGAAGCGCTGACCGTATAATCGAATATTTTTTCCGATGGGATCACTTGTCCCAAAAAGCCCCTCAGCAATATCATAGCCCAGAACTATAACTGCAGATCCTGAATTCGATTCAGATTCGTTATAAAACCTTCCTTTATAAAAACTTAAGCCATCAATATCAACCATTTCGTTAGAAGATGGAACAATATTTACATCACTTACCGTTTTCGAATCGTATTTTAAACTTTCATGATTGACAAAAAGCTGATAAGCGACTTGCTCTGTATTGTTAAGCGAATTTTTCAGTGCAATATATTCGTCATATTTTACAGTTGGAAACTGCTCTCTTTTCCATTGTGGAATTTCAGATGGTCCAAAGCAGAACTTCATTAAATAAATCGTATTTTTATCTAAGCTACTCAAATCCTTTGAAATTTTTCTATCCAAAGAATCTACTGCAGCCAATACGGCGATAATCGAAAAAATACCAATTGTAACACCTAACAGTGATAGTAAGGTACGTAATTTATTATTTCGTAAAGCATTTATAGCAAAGCGAAAACTTTCTTTTAATAACCTTAGATAAACCAGCATGTATGTGTATTTTTCATTAAAGTAAAATTCAATAATTTAAAAACAAAAACCTAATAAAAGTTAACTTACTCATCAGTAGATTTTTTTAGCATAATGTTACAGTATTTTTCTTTAAATTAATATATAAAAAAACTACTTTTGCAGTCTCAAAAATCATAACTACACAATGAGCACAACTAAAACAATACAATCGGCATTAATATCTGTTTTTTCTAAAGATGGATTAGAGCCAATCGTTAGAAAATTACACGAACAAAACGTAACTCTATATTCGACCGGAGGAACTGAAGATTTTATCAAAAACCTTGGAATTCCAGTAGTTCCGGTTGAAGACATTACTTCTTTCCCTGAGATTCTTGGAGGAAGAGTAAAAACTTTACACCCAAAAATCTTTGGTGGAATTTTAAACCGTCAGGATAACGAAAGTGATGTTCAACAAATGAAGGAGTTTGATATTCCTCAAATTGATTTGGTAATTGTTGATTTGTATCCGTTTGAAAAAACTGTTGCTTCAGGTGCCAGCGAGCAGGATATCATCGAAAAAATTGATATTGGCGGAATTTCGTTGATTCGTGCAGGTGCAAAAAACTTTAAAGACACTGTAATTGTTGCTTCGGTAAATGAGTACAGCTTCCTTTTAGATTTAATCACAGAGCAAAACGGAGCTACAACTTTAGAAAACAGAAGATTGTTGGCTACAAAAGCATTTCATGTTTCCTCTCATTATGATGGCGCTATTTTTAATTACTTTAATACTGACGAAACAATCTATAAAGAAAGTATTGACAATGGACAAGTTTTAAGATATGGAGAAAACCCTCATCAAAAAGGATTCTTCTTTGGAGATTTTGACGCTATGTTCAAAAAAGTTCACGGAAAAGAATTATCGTATAATAACTTATTAGATGTTGATGCGGCAGTAAACTTAATAAATGAGTTTAAAACTGACGGACCAACTTTTGCAATTTTAAAACATAACAATGCTTGCGGTTTAGCTTCTAGAAAAACAATTAGCGAAGCTTACTTAGCTGCTTTAGCTTGCGACCCTACATCTGCATTTGGTGGAGTTTTGATTGCAAACACTAAAATAGATTTAGCTACAGCACAGGAAATCAACAAATTATTCTGCGAAGTAGTAATTGCACCAAGTTATGATGATGAAGCTATTGCAGTTTTGCAAGAAAAGAAAAACAGAATTATATTAGTTCAAAATGAAGTTGAATTACCATCTCGTCAAGTAAGAACTTGTCTTAATGGTTTGTTAATTCAGGACAGAAATAATATTACAGATACTAAAGAGCATTTAAAAACCGTTACTATTACTGAGCCTACTGCTTCAGAAATAGAAGATTTAATATTTGCTTCAAAAATTTGTAAAAACACAAAATCAAATACGATAGTTTTTGCAAAAAACGGAACATTAATTTCGTCAGGAACAGGTCAGACTTCAAGAGTAGATGCATTAGTACAAGCAGTTGACAAAGCAAAAGCTTTTGGATTTGATTTAACAGGTGCTTCTATGGCAAGCGACGCATTTTTTCCATTTCCGGATTGTGTAGAATTAGCCAAAAAAGCAGGAATAACGGCTGTAATTCAGCCAGGAGGCTCAATAAAAGACGAATTAAGCATAAATTATTGCAATGAAAATAATCTTGCAATGGTATTTACTGGAACACGTCATTTTAAACATTAATTTGTTTAACTTTGTTCAAAATAATTTATAACATTTTAAACCCCTAAAAAACTTATGGGATTTTTTGATTTCATGACCGAGGATATTGCGATAGACCTTGGTACCGCAAACACTTTAATCATACATAATGATAAAGTTGTTATTGATAGTCCGTCAATCGTTGCACGTGACAGAATATCAGGCAAAATCATTGCTGTTGGTAAAGAAGCCAATATGATGCAAGGTAAAACGCATGAAAATATCAAAACCATAAGGCCTTTGAAGGACGGTGTTATTGCTGACTTTGATGCTTCGGAAAAGATGATCAACATGTTCATCAAAAGTATTCCTGCATTGAAAAAAAGAATGTTTACTCCAGCCTTAAGAATGGTAGTATGTATTCCGTCTGGTATTACTGAAGTTGAGATGCGAGCTGTAAAAGAATCTTGTGAAAGAGTAAACGGAAAAGAAGTTTACCTAATTCATGAGCCGATGGCAGCAGCAATTGGTATTGGTATCGATATTATGCAACCTAAAGGAAACATGATTGTTGATATTGGAGGTGGTACTACAGAAATTGCAGTTATTGCATTAGGTGGTATTGTATGCGACAAATCTGTTAAAATTGCAGGTGACGTTTTCACCAATGATATTGTTTATTATATGCGTACTCAACACAACCTTTTTGTGGGAGAAAGTACTGCTGAAAAAATAAAAATTCAAATTGGAGCCGCTATCGAAGATTTAGATGGTCCTCCTGAGGATATGTCAGTTCAGGGTAGAGATTTACTTACCGGTAAACCAAAACAAGTTGATGTTTCTTACCGTGAAATTGCAAAAGCATTAGACAAATCGATTCAGCGTATTGAAGATGCCGTAATGGAAACATTATCTCAAACTCCTCCGGAATTAGCTGCAGATATTTACAACACTGGTATTTATTTAGCTGGTGGTGGATCTATGTTAAGAGGTCTTGACAAACGTATTTCGCAAAAAACAGATTTACCTGTTTACATTGCAGAAGACCCGTTAAGAGCTGTAGTTCGCGGAACCGGAATGGCACTTAAAAATATTGCAAAATTTAAAAGTATCTTAATTAAATAAGATTCAAAATAATCAATATATTTTCATAAGAGTCAAATTTAATTTATTTGACTCTTATAAAATTTGAAACTTAATAGCATATCCTGAAACAAAATAACCAAACAAGAAATGCAGCAAATTTTTAATTTCATTATAAGAAACAGTAATCGATTGCTGTTTTTGCTGCTTTTAGGTATTTCGTTGGCACTCACAATTCAATCGCATTCTTTTCATAGAAGTAAAGTAATCAGCTCAGCTAATTTTTTAAGCGGAGGTGTTTATGAAAAAATCAATCATGTAAATGAATATTTGAATTTAAGAACCGAAAACGACGAACTTGTACTTGAAAACGCAAGATTAAAAAGTCTTTTATTCAATAAGGAAGACACTACAAAAATTCCTTTAGCTGATAGCGTAAAAGGAGTAAAACCTGCGGATATTATAGTTTCAAAAGTAATTCACAACTCATACAATACGCACGAAAACTACATTACTTTAAATTCCGGATCAAACGACGGAATCAAACAGGATATGGGAGTAATTAACAGTTTAGGAATTATTGGTGTAATTGATAATACCTCGCCAAGATACTCTACAGTAGTGAGTATTTTGAATATGAAATCTCATATTAATGCAAAACTAAAAAAGTCAAATCATTTTGGTTCGTTAACGTGGAATGGAAAGAGCACAGGATTTGTTCAGCTTGAAGATGTTCCTAGACTAGCTTCTATTAGAAAAGGCGACACCATTGTTACCGGTGGCCAATCTGTTATTTTCCCTGAAGGAATAAATATTGGTACGGTTGACAAAATTTCAATAAAAGAAAACACAAGTTACTATGTCATAAATGTTAAATTATTTAACGATATGACAAATTTAGGTCATGTATATATTATCAAGAGTAAGGACAGAGAAGAACTTATTAATTTAGAAAACAAGAGAAAGAATGAATAGCGCTGTGTTAGGCAATATTTTTCGATTTATTATTTTACTAGCAATTCAGATTGTTATTTTTAATAATATGAACTTATTAGGGTATATAAGTCCCTTCCCATACATCCTATACATTATTTTGTATCCGGTAAACAGTAATAGAGCGGGATTAATATTTTCTAGTTTTTTACTGGGTCTTACTATGGATATGTTTTGTAATTCAGGAGGAATTCATGCAACAGCCTGTGTTATCCTCGCCTATTACAGACCTTATATATTTAAATTTTCGTTTGGATTAAGTTATGAATACCAGACTATCAAGTTAAATGACTCGTTAACCCCTGAACGATTTTCATTTATTTTTGTATCTGTTTTATTACACCATATCGTATTATTCATACTGGAAGCATTTCAGTTTAAATTTATCTGGGATATTTTACTACGAACATTATTTAGCTCAATCTTTACAATAATCACCTCAATTATCATAATTTACCTTATTAAGCCTAATAAACGATGAGAAAAATTCTGCTGCCCTCTTTAATTATTATCGCAGCATCTCTGCTTGTGATGAGGGTATTTTATTTGCAAATTATAGACGATTCTTTTAAGTTAAAATCTGATAATAATGCAATCAAGAAGCAGTATGACTATCCTGAAAGAGGCTATATTTATGACCGAAACGGAAAGCTACTAGTTGCGAATCAAGCTTCTTA
>Ga0302173_10000933_pt1 | contig 15105 bp, 13 predicted proteins | sample I_Fen_N3_1_FD_198785 | JGI IMG/M metagenome (GOLD analysis project Ga0302173, IMG submission 198785) | Peat permafrost microbial communities from Stordalen Mire near Abisko, Sweden - I_Fen_N3_1 | ecosystem: Environmental > Terrestrial > Soil > Wetlands > Permafrost | place: Sweden: Abisko... | reverse complement strand
ATTCGCATTTCTGAGAAAATGTTTCAATTCCCTGAAGGATAGCTTCTTCAATGAGAGTTCCGATTTCAGGCAGATTTCTATGGGAATGTCGGGAGATTTTGAACTGGCAATTGACGAAGGTAGTACAATGGTCAGGATCGGGAGTCTTATCTTCGGCGAAAGATAGTTGGCTTATTTTAAAAAATCTTATCTCTCAAGGATCGAAATCAGCTCAAGTGTTAATGTTGATTTTTCATTTAACAGAGGAAAAGGGTTCTCTTCAATCAGCTTTTTCACCTCACTTCTTTTCTTTTTGCTCAATTCGTGAACGGACTCTTCAATGACTGTAAGGCATTCAATTGCAGTTACATAATCTCCCTGAAGAAAAACTTTTGCAAGGTCAATAGAATAATCCGAATAATTAAGTCCCGACTGCCAGCAGGATGATACCAGCATACTAACCGTATCGGGTTTCCATTCTTTTCGTATTTCATTTATAACTTCTTTACAAGCCGACTGATCCTTTAAATCATTCATAAAACCGGCAATTGATTTTCTAACCTGCATATCATTGGTTTTATCATAAAATGATGTTAGAAGCCCTATGGCTCCTTCAAATGGTTTTTCCTGACGAAGCAATTCAATGGCCTCGGTTATTACAATATTTTCATCATTATTAAGTACCTCTATAAGCTCTTTGACCTTGTTCTCTGATTTTATCATCGTCCTGATAATTTTGGCACAAAGTTATAAATACCAGCAATTAGTTAAAGCTGTCTTTGAAAAATAAAAATATTATACTAATTTAGTCGTGAATTAGGTATGACAATTAAATATTTAGATCATGAATAAAAAACATGGAATTTGTTCAAAAATTCTTATAGTAGTTTTAATCTTTGTAAGTCTGCTTATTGGCTGCAAATCGGGAGGGACTAAAGCAACTAAGGAAGAAGTTACCGTAAATACTCCAAAAGATAACACAGCCGTTGTTGAAGATATAAAGCAAGCTGAAAAAATATTTAATGCTCTGCCTTCGCCTCTTGAGTCAGCCATGCTTATTAAATCAGCCGGAGCACGATTTGATGCTTCTCTGCTCAACCCGGTAGGTAATGGCAATAGTTATGTAACGAATAAAAGTATGGCTCTGAACCTGGGTATTTATACCTGCGATTTGAGCTTTGCAAGTTTGTATGAACAGACGCAACTTATCATTGATTATATGAATGCTGCCAAGAAAATGGCTGACGGGCTGGGAATTTTAAAGGCAGTTGAACAGTCACAGATTGACAAACTTGAGGAAAATATCAACAACAGCGAAGTTATTATGGAGATCGTGAGTGAAACTTTCATGAACTCAAATTCATATCTGTCAGATAATGGTCAACCGGCAATCGCAGCTATGGTCCTTGTAGGCGGATGGTTTGAGGGGTTATATATTTCCACACAACTTGTTGACTTGAAGGAATTCAATGGCAATAAGCTTGTAGGAAGAATTATTGATCAGAAGCTTTCAATAGATATTCTGATAAATTTACTTGAAAGCAGCAAAGGGAATCCGGCAGTTGATGACCTAATTGTTCAGGTAAGAAGGTTGAAAGTTGTTTTTGATAAGATATCAATAACAACCTCAAAAATCAGACCTGAGTATGACAAAACTTCAAATACCACAATTCTCAAATCAGAAATAAAAACTGATATGACACCTGAGGTATTCAAAGAATTATCAACTACGGTTTCAGAGATTAGAAAGACATTTGTAAATAACTAACCCCATGAGAATACTTAGAATCATTTCAATACTGGCATTCCTTATAGCTGCTACAACTTTTAGTGTAGATGGTCAGTGCAAAGCATTCGCTAAAAAGGTCTGTATCCCTGAACTGGGAGTATACACGCATGATGGGAACTATCATGCTGCAATACTCGTTGAAGGCGAGGAAGCTGAACTTTATAAGACATTTTACTCCGATATGGAATACCGAGTTTCAGTATGCGGAGAAGATAAACTTCCGGAGGTTGAATTCAGAGTGCTGGATGCCAATAAGAATGTGCTCTACTCAAATAAGGACGCAAACTTTGCTAAGACATGGGATTTTAAATTGCAATCCAGTCAGCAACTTAAGCTGGTTGTTAAAGTTAATTCATTTAATAAACCAGGTGAAACACCAGCCAGCGGATGCGTTGCAATAATGTTCGGATTTAAAATAAAAAAATAATATTTGAAATACCATTTTTATCTGCAGGAATGTTGCATGCAACGTCCCTGAATGTTTTATTGATGTTTCACCAATTTCGGCGCCAGATATTTTCCTGTATACGATTCTTTGCATTTAGCCAGATCCTCCGGTTTTCCTTCAAAAATAACCCGTCCGCCTTCTTCACCTCCCTCTGAACCAAGATCAATAACCCAGTCGCAGCTTTTTATCACCTCCTGGTTATGCTCAATGAGGATCACCGAGTGACCGTGATCTACAAGGGCATTTATTGATTTAAGAAGTTTATTTATATCATGGAAATGCAACCCTGTCGTTGGCTCGTCAAAAATAAATAATATGTGTCCGCTGCCACGCTCCTGGCTAAGAAAATATGCCAGTTTAACTCTCTGGCTTTCTCCACCTGAGAGAGTGCTTGATGACTGCCCCATTTTAATATATCCAAGGCCTACATCTGCAAGTGGTTTCAGCTTTTCAGTTATTCTTTTCTCATTCTTTCCGGGGTGTGCATTAAAAAAATCAATCGCTTCATCTATGGTCATCTCAAGCATATCATAGATATTCTTTTCATAATATTTTATATCCAGGATATCTTTCTTGAACCTCATCCCTTTGCAGTTTTCACATGTCAGTTCAACATCAGCCATAAACTGCATTTCAACATGTATTATACCTTCCCCCTGACACTCCTCACATCTTCCTCCCTCAATATTAAATGAAAAATGTGATGCCTTAAAATTGTTCTGGACTGATGCCTGGAGTTCAGAATATAATTTTCTGATTTCATCATAGGCTTTAAGATATGTAACCGGATTTGACCTGCTTGATCTTCCAATCGGATTCTGATCAACCATCTCTATACCCGACAGGCCTGCAATATCGCCTGTGATCTCTCTGTGCTGTCCTGGTTTTAGATTTGTTCCGTTAATTCTGTCAGACAGGACTTTATATAATATATCAGAGACAAGACTTGATTTGCCCGATCCGCTTACACCTGTAACAGCAGTAATGGTATGAAGCGGAAATTTTACATCAATATTTTTGAGATTATTTTCTCTCGCTCCTTTTATTTCAATAAAGCTATTCCATTTTCGTCTTGTTCGCGGAATTGGTACGACAAGCCTGCCACTAAGATAACTGGCTGTAAGTGATTTGTTTGAGGTTGAAAGATCGAGTCCCCCCTGATAAACTACTTCTCCGCCCAACCTGCCAGCTTCGGGACCCATGTCAATTATTTCATCAGCCGCTCTTATAATCTCCTCTTCATGTTCAACTACAAGTACAGAATTTCCGAGATCTCTTAACTCCTTCAGAACTTTAATCAGGAGATTGGTATCACGGGGATGAAGTCCAATGCTTGGCTCATCCAGGATGTACATTGAACCGACAAGGTTGCTTCCCAGAGAAGTAGAAAGGTTTATTCTCTGAGATTCACCTCCTGACAACGATGCAGAAAGCCGGTCCAGAGTTAGGTATGGAAGTCCTACATCAATAAGGAATTTAAGCCGGATAGTGACCTCCTTCAGAAGTCTTTCTGCAACCTTTGCATCAGTCTCATTAAGCTCAATTGAAGAAATAGCCTCATATAGTTTTCCAACAGGAATTGAGACAAGTTCCTGAATGGTTTTCCCGTCTACCTTAACATATCCTGCCTCTTTTCTTAACCGCGATCCTTTACATTCAGGGCAAATTGTTTTTCCACGATAACGACTAAGTAGTACTCTGTATTGAATTTTAAATTTTTTCTCTTCGAGATGGTCAAAGAACTTATTTATACCATAGAAGTATTTGTTTCCTTTCCACAGAAGATCTTTTTGTTCATCAGTTAACTGATAAACAGGTTTGTGTATCGGGAAGTCAAATAATGCGGCATTGGTGATCAGTCTCTCTTTCCACTTTTTCATGGTTTCACCTTTCCAGCAAACAATCGCATCCTCGTATACAGAGAGGTTCTTGTTTGGTATCACAAGGTTCTCATCTATGCCAATAATCTTGCTGTATCCTTCGCATACCGGGCACGCACCCAAAGGATTATTAAAGCTGAAAAGATATTCATTTGGCTCCTCGAATAAGATTCCATCTTCTTCAAATTTATTTGAAAAGCTCTCTCTTATTATATTGTTATCTTCAAGAACTACTACCTGGCAATATCCTTTGCCTGTTTGAAAAGCGGTCTGAGCAGAATCAGCAGCCCTGCTGAAACTGTCGGCTGAGTGTTCAATTACCAGCCTGTCAATCACAATGTTTATTTCCTGACCCGGTTTGTATTTTTTAAGAGTTTCAGGTTCGTCAATTCTAACCAGTTCTCCATCCACCTCAATCCTGTTAAATCCCTGTTTTTCAAGAAAGGAGAAATATTCTGTAACCTTAATATTTTCAGGTATTTCAGCCGATGATGTAATAATAACCTTTTTCCCTTCCGGCAGACAAGCCAAAAAATCAACAATATCGTCTGCACTGTGTTTTTTGACTTCTTTCCCTGAAACAGGAGAGAAGGTACGGCCTATCCTGGCAAAAAGAAGCCTCAGATAATCGTATATTTCAGTTGATGTTCCAACTGTTGACCGTGGGTTTCTTGAATTTACTCTCTGTTCAATTGCAATAGCAGGTGGAATACCATTTATAAAATCAACTTCCGGTTTATTCATCCTTCCCAGAAACTGACGGGCATATGATGAGAGACTTTCGACATATCTTCTCTGCCCTTCAGCGTAAATAGTATCGAAAGCAAGGGAAGACTTTCCTGATCCGGAAACTCCGGTTATTACTACAATTTTGTTTCTTGGAATTTTGAGACTAACATTTTTCAGATTATGTACCCTTGCCCCCTTGATTTCAATATAACCCTGCATACCTAATCCTTTAAAATTTTTTTGTTAATTTTCTGTTAAAGCTCAAAAGTAATACTTTCAAATCAAAAAAATTGCTTTCTTTGTATTTGGAATAATTACTAACGAAAAACAGACTGCCTATAAAACATCTCTACTCTAGTTAATTTAAAGAGTGAGTTATGAATAAAATGATTTCCGATTATGAACTTATCCTGAGGTTCATAAAAGGCGAGCAGTCCTGCTTTGAAAAGCTAATCCACAGACATAAAAACAAAGTTTTCGCTTATATAAGTCTTTATATTCGCGATCAGGCTCTTGCTGAAGATATCTTTCAGGATACATTCCTTAAAGTAATTCAATCCGTGAAAGCAGGTAAGTACGCCGATAACGGGAAATTTATCTCCTGGGTTATGCGTATCGCCCATAACCTGATTATTGACCATTTCCGCAGAATCAAGCAGATGAATACGATTTCGAACGATAACTATGAATCTGACTTGTTTAATTCAAAGGCCTTTGCTGAAGACAATGTGGAAGACAATATGATTAAGCGACAGATCCAGAAAGATATCCGGAATATGATCAGCCATTTGCCTGATGATCAGAGGGAAGTAGTAATACTAAGGCATTATGCAGGTCTGAGCTTCAAGGAAATTGCCGATATAACTGATGTGAGTATAAATACAGCTCTCGGCCGGATGAGATATGCCCTGATTAATATGAGGCGGATAATGGTAGAGAAAAATATCAGCCTTACTCTGAATTGACCTTTGATCGTTTACCAGAATTTTCTTACTTATACAATAATAATTAACCAGGGCCGTTTTCAAATAAATGAAAATATGAAGCCTATGGTATTAATTTCTACTCAATTTATCACACTCCGGGAAATCAAAGTTGAAGAGATAGATCTTATTGAAGATGCGTGGGGAATAAACTCTGAATTCTGTGACGTGATTGACCTGCTCCGGGAAATTGAACCGATTCCGGAGAGATGTTTGACAACGAACCTGATAAGCAAGATCAGGAAGATAGTTTAAAAGATTACAAAGCGGGCTGCCTAAAAGGGCAGCCTTTTTTTTGTTCTGGTCTGATTGAAATTTACACTGAATTATTTGTTATTTCAATTTAAAGTAATATCTTTGTGATATTAATATAATATCATATCCTATGAAAAAAGAAATTGTTGTGAAACCTGTTTCCGGTTATCTGGCAGTACTTCTGGCAATAGTATTCATCGGCGTAGCAATTGCCGGCTTCGTCGGCGAAATTGTATTTCTGGGAGCAATTAGTCTGCTGCTGTTCATCTTTACTGTAATTGGATTCACTGTTGTTGATCCGAACGGATCGTGTGTTATGGTTCTGTTCGGCGCCTATAAAGGTACAATCAGGGAAAACGGATTTTTCTGGGTAAATCCGTTTTATATTAAACGGAAGATCTCACTCAGAGCAAGGAATTTTAACAGCGAACCAATAAAGGTCAATGACAAAATCGGTAATCCTATAAAGATCGGCCTTGTCCTGGTTTGGAGAGTGGCCGAAACGTATAATGCTGTTTTTGATGTGGACGATTATCAGCACTTTGTTTTGGTTCAGAGTGATGCAGCGCTCAGGAAGCTTGCCGGATTATACCCTTATGATAATTTTGAGGATCACGATGCGGTAATTGCCCTCCGTAGCGGGGGAGAAGAAGTAAACAATGAACTTGAAAAAGAGATAAGGGAACGGCTTCAGATTTGTGGCATTGAAGTAATTGAAGCCAGGATCAATTATATAGCTTATGCCGAGGAGATAGCAAACGCAATGTTAAGAAGGCAACAGGCTTCAGCTGTGGTTTCGGCCCGCTTCAAGATTGTGGAAGGTGCAGTTTCGATGGTTGAAATGGCATTGGAACAATTATCTGTTAAAAATATTGTGGAGCTCGACGAGGAGAAGAAAGCCGCTATGGTAAGTAATCTTATGGTTGTACTCTGCGGAGATAAGGACGCTACACCTATTGTCAATACAGGAACTTTGCATTCGTAATATGAGTGAGAAAAAACCATTTGTTCTCAGGATTGACCCTGATAAGCTGAAAGCTCTGGAGAAATGGGCTGCAGATGAATTTCGCAGCACAAATGGTCAGATAGAATACATTCTTGACCAGGCTCTCCGGAAATCGGCAAGATGGAAATCAAAGTCAGAAAATAATAATAAAGAATTATGATGGACAGCTTAAAAAATAAAAATGACTCCGATAATGACCAGGTTTTAAAATATACCTGTCCGAAGTGCAGCAATAAGCAATACGAAATTGGTGAAATGTGGACTTTCAGCAGCTTCTGGACAAAAATATTTGAACTTCACACAAGAAGGTTTACATATTTAACATGTCAGAACTGCAAATATACAGAGATATATAAAGTTCCAAAGAAAAGGATCGGGGAGGTAATAAACTTCAAGGCAAGATAGAATCCCTTCACTGATTCAGGAAGTATATGGAATGGCAGGCAGCAATGCCTGCCGTTTCTGTTCTCAGCCGGCTGGCACCAAGATGTATTGAAAAATAACCGCTTCCGGTTGCAGATTCTATCTCCTCTTTAGTGAAATCGCCTTCAGGTCCTATCATTATGACCGCATTCTCATTTTTTGAATAAATGTCTGAAATCTTACTTTTTTCTATTGAATTGTTGCAGTGAGCAATCATCCTGACTCCATTTGTATTTAAACTGATAAAATCTTTGAAAGTGCAGGGATCATTTAGAATGGGTTTATTTGCCTTGAGTGACTGTTTCATTGCTGAAACAATTATGTTGTTGATTCGTCCGGATTTTATTCCGGGCTTTTCGGTGTTTTTGCAAATAAGCGGAGTGATTTCATCAACACCTATCTCGACAATTTTTTCAATTAACCATTCAAATCGTTCAGGATTTTTTAATAGTGAGATTGCCAGATGAAGCCGGTAATTACGTTTTTCAAAATCATCAATTTTACCCGTAATTTCAATTATGCACCTGTTTTGATCTGGTTCACTTATGATTCCTTCATATATTCCCCCTTTCCCGTCAATAAGTCTTACATAGCCCCCTTTCGACATCCTGAGGACTCTGACAAGATGTTTTGATTCATTTGGATCAAGAGAATAAGTATTGCCGGTAATATCTGGGGCATAAAATATCTGCATAAAAGTCATTTTTTGTAAAAATAAAGAATTTGATTTAACCTTTGAGTGCCTTTTTGAAAACCTTTGCGTTCCTTAGTGGTTAAATTTTTTACCACAAAGGGCACAAAGTACAACACAAAGGATCACAAAGTAATTAAAGAGCATTCTGGAAATGAAAATCGGACTTATATCTGATACCCACGGCTGGATCCACCCGCGCCTGTTCGATCATTTTGCTGATTGTGATGAGATATGGCATGCAGGTGACATTGGTAACGTTGCCACTGCAGAAAAACTTTCGGGTTTCAAATCCCTGAAAGCAGTTTATGGCAATATTGATGACGCAATGGTAAGAAGGATTTATCCGGAGAACCTGATTTTTATGGCTGAAGGAATGAGGGTCCGGCTCACCCATATTGGAGGAACTCCAGGACATTATGACCGCAGGGTTTTGCCGGAGTTAATCGAAAATCCTCCTGATATTTTTATTTGCGGACACTCACATATAGCCAAAGTGATGTACGATAAGAAAGCAGGGTTTCTCTACATTAATCCAGGTGCAGCAGGCTATAATGGTTTTCACAGGTATATGACGGCAATCAGGTTTCAGATTGACGGAAAAAACATTCATGATCTTGAACTGATAGAGCTTGGAGAGAGGGGAAGGATCATTTAACCAGGCCATTCAGGTCACCGGAATTATCCTCAGCTTTATTGTCCGACATTCTCTGAAGAAACCTACCAAGCCGGTCCTCAACAGCAATCATGTATACATAAGGTACTTTCCCGGATGAATCAGGATGTTTCCTGTCATTGAGTTTTGTTTTGGAAATTATACTATTGAAATTATTATTACCCGATTGTGTCATCATGACACCTCTGAAATAAGAGAAATAATACCATGTTGCCTGGTCGGCTTTCAGATAAATGTCAATCATATCACCCGATCTCCTTCTCTGAATTTCAATATAGCCATCAACATAGACATTAACAGGTTGTTGTCCTATGAATCCGACACCGATTTTACCTTTCGACCTGAATGAGGATGTGGCTTCATTCCAGAAGAGATTTACATCGTTGAGCAGCAGTTTGTAAATAAATTCCTTTGGCAAATTCTTTGTACCTCCAAATAAATCAATGTCCTCCTTCAATTGTGCTGCAACATTTATTCCCAAGAGATCCTTCATCCCCTTGTTGTTCAGATCTGAATTCAGATTTACAGCTTTAAGTGATGGCATCATTCTAATCTCATCAGCCATAACCTTTATTGCTTCGGACGAGAAGAAAAAGTCGAGACCCAGGATTGCCTCGATATTTACCTTATTGGAATCAAGTTCATGGATTACTTTACCGGCACTTGTAAGTTTTACAAGGTCAAATTTTGAACCGAAATCAATATTACCCTCAGCTGACAATACACAGTAGTTTTTGTCAAATGCAATCATATTACCCGGAAGAGTCTGATCAATCAACTTTTCACGGGATGTGATTAAGTACCTGCTTTTTGATTTATCATAATAAAGCCAGCCATTTGAATTTATCAGGTCAACATCTGACCAGGATTTTTGCGCAGAAAGGAACGTCGGATAAATATGTATGGAATCCACGTTAATGAAAGATCCTGAAAAAACCAGGTTATCATTTATGTCCCTTGGCTTATCACTGACAGGTATAATTACATTTTTTGGGTCGATCTCTGATTTAAATTTTATGGTATAACTTTCTATTGCCTTACAATTGTGTATAATACCTGCTGCTCCTGTGAAGGAAAGATTATCGGCATGGGCTGATAGTGCCACATCGCCTGTGAAAGAGAATGCGGGACTTAACATGAATTTCTGTGATACCGGAATATAGCCTTTTGCATAAGTTGTTGCCGTATCTACCTCCAGTTGAGGAAAATTTATATTCTGGATATCTTTATTCTCATCAATATAATCATAAACTGCGCTTCCTGTGTATCTTTTTGTTGATTCAATGTCGATCTTTGCTGAATGTAGTATGTGTTTGTGGTTAAGCGCAATAAATGCATCCTGCATCGGTTGGATTTTTGCTCTGCGGTTAATTATTATTTTACCGCTGGGTGGTTGAATAAGGGCATCTGCTATATGAATATAATTTATGTTTTCCGCCTCAATATATTCCTCGTCGAGGTGATAGCTTCCTTTCCAGGATGAGAAAGAGACGGTATCAGAAAGGTTATTTGTGGCGAAGAAAGTCGGCTTATCAAGCCTCTTGAAATCTAGCATTAAGAGCTTATCAGTTGTTAAAAGCGGAGTATTTGACTTTCCTTTTTGCTCCATATTAAGGATTCGGTTTTCCATATTATATGTAAAGTCCGTCATGGTACAGACATACTGGATCTCAGGGAATTTTACAAACGAGGAATCAGTATTCAATCTGAAGTGTGCCTGTTTGAGATCAAAATTGATTTCAGTATTGGCGTTTTCAGCAATAAATGAATATCCGTTTGTAGTAAGTGATTTTAAAGTATAATCAGCAGTGTCCGCCTTTATCGCATTCGATGCGAAACTAAAGAGTTTGGAAGTGACCCTTGAATCGGTTAAATTAATAATACCAGTTCCATTTAGCTTTGCAGGTGAGAGCGTTAATTTACCATCAAGAGTGGTTCCGTTCTCGAACATATTAAACGTTTTTCCGGTAGCAGGAGCAGCAATCCATTGATCTTTCGTGGTGAGCCATTTAATCGCAACATCCTTGCTGTCTAGCACGGGGAATATTCCTGATCCGTCTTTTTCAATATTAAAGCTGGACGCCTGTGTGAGCATAGAATCAGGAAAAAATTTAAATTCATCAGATATTGTTGTAGAGGTAAGATGCTTTATTTTGCCGCTTCCGGTCAGCCCTTTATTACTCATGCTCAGAGAATCATATAACAGACCTCTGTTCCCATAAATACTTATTCCTTCGGGAGGTACAACCATGTTGAAACCCAGGGAGTTGTTTTCCTGTATAACAAGATACTGACGCATTGGCTTGAGAATATTTCCTCCCACAAATTCTCCGGAAAGTTTCATATCCTGGTGAGTATAGTGATCTATATTTTCATAGGTGAAAGGATCTACTTTGAAATAAAAATCTTTTTGTTTGTAGACACCCTCAAGTCCGTGGATCTTATCATAGAAAATATAAGAGTATGTGGATGCATTTATTATAGGATACTGCTTCAGGCTCTTCAGTCCGGATTTATTATTCGGATTGTCGATATAAAGCTCGCCTGTTCCCAGCTGAATAAGATTATCAACACTTTTAATCAGAGGATTACCCAACATGTCCTTCTCTTCTGTCTCTACTGAGATTTTAATCGAATCAATTTTCTGGAGATTGATCATAAATGTATCGTAGTTGAACAAGAATTTATGACCGAAAACAGTAAAGAGGCCGGCTTCAACAACACCATCAAAACTCAAATTTCTGTTTTTCCCAATAGTCAGTTGTTTATTATAGGGATAAATAGCAACCTTCTGTGAATCGCTCAGCAGGACACCTGTGACTCCGTTCACCGTCAGTCCGTATTTCTTGAGATCAAGTATTGCATTATCTGTAGGTGTTTTCGTCTCACTGACAATATCAATGATATCATAGTCTTTTCTTTTTGCATACGAATCAAGGAAATCCTTGGTTTTTTTCTTTATTGTGACCTCATTGTTTGTCCTGTCATAGAAAATAAAACCCTTATTAGCCATATCAATACATAATCCGGTAACGGCTTCCACCGGCTTATTAAGCCATTTGGCAAAGTCGGCTACCGGAAATGTCTCAGAATAAAACCACTCTGCAAATTTTGTAAGGCGGTTAAGAGGATGGTATTCGTCGATGCCCATCAGTTGCATAAAATATGTTGAATTAAAGAAAGAGGTGGATTCGAATTCAGCCTGGCCCATTGATGCACCTCTCGCATGTGAAAGAACAATCCTCGATTCATTCATATTCCATGAAAGGTATTCAAAATACATATCAAGGTTGTGAAATGAATCGAAATAAGGACTCTTCGAGACAGGATTGTTTGTCCGGAAAAGATTCACCTGCCTGGTTTCAGAAAAGTAGGAAAACCCCAGATTCGAATGGTATATTGAATCTTTATCAAGATACAATGACATGGTCACTTCCTGACTACTCAATCCCGATTTGGAGAAAAGGAATTCCTTTGAACGTATTCTCAGATAAAGAGTGTCATTTCTGAAAAGAGTTATTTTAGCCGGATTAGCATTTTTACCTGTTCCTTTTACAAATGCCCCTTCAAAGGTCAATCCTCCTTCATAGTTAACCCCTTTGTAGAGGTTCTTAATCTTAAATTCTTTTTTATAAGTTTCAAATTGAGGGAAATTTGCCTTTTCTTTATTGGGAAAACTTACTGCCCGATCTACTAGTGAGCCTGTTACAGGCTCTTTAAAATAGTTTGTATAGGTGAGTTTTGCAGTATCAACAGTAAAACTGCTTTTTGTCATATTAATTGAAAAATCAGTTAGTTCGGCAAAAACGTCTTTTCGCGAAAATCCTGCTTTTTCCCAGGTAACGATTCCTTTTGTACCTCTGAATTGTTTTATCTCGGGATAATAATTCCCCGTCACATTATATAGTTCCGTACTATCACTCTGAAAATAACATGTGAGAGTTGAATTGGAAACCGCAACATATATTGAGGTGTCATGCAAAAATTTAAGTTCATTGTTTTTTACTTTCCATTTTACACTCCCTGACTCGAAGAGCACATTCTCCTTGACCAACAGGCAGCTGTTTTTGAAGTATTGGTCTATATAATCGTTAGTATTACTCTTGCTGAATGCAATTTCACTTAACCCGTCAAGCCAGTTAGTAAAAAACGAAACATCGTGTGTATAATCGATGAAATAATTCAGTGTTAAAAGGAAATCATTGAAGTGGGGGACTGGTCTCATTTGTCTTGATGAGAGTTGACTCGAGACATTAATTATATTATCCATCATATCAGGGCTGAAGGCAGCGCTGTCCCACCTGGTGATGAATGTATTAAGATTTGCAAGCTGCGCAGGGTTAAGGTTCGGCCCCATAAACGCTTTAAGTTCGCTCGGGAACTTGGTATGATCACCTGAAAATGCTGTTTTAGTCTGGGAGCACAAAACTCCAGTGATTATCAACTCCAGAAAAACACTCAGATATATCAGCTTTTTCAACATTGTTTTATTTAATCAAACATTGACCACTCCTTTTTATTTTGCGCCCCAACATTTTTACCCCCCATCCCCCCTGAAGGGGGGCTTGTTCACTGCTTTTTTTTGCCCCCCAACCCCGCTAATTGAGGACTCATCCACTTATTTTTTTGCCCCCCAACCCCCCTAAAGGGAGGCTTGTTCACGGATACTTTGAAAATTTTCTTAAAAATAGAGAATGTATCCCCCTTTAGAGGGCAGGGGGGCATGGAGGTTAAAAAGCTTCCACAATTGCAGTGAAATCTTCTTTCCTGAGGGCTGCACCTCCTATAAGACCGCCATCAACATCGGGTTTGGAAAAAATTTCAGCAGCATTTGATGGTTTGCAGCTGCCTCCGTAAAGAATCGGCAGTTTTTTGGCACAATCATTTCCATATTTCTCCTTAACCAGCTCACGTATATACTTGTGCATCTCCTGAGCCTGGTCAGGGGTTGCTGTCAGCCCCGTGCCGATTGCCCAAACCGGTTCATAGGCAATAACAATCATATCCATTTGTTCCTCGGTGAGATTAAATAAGCCCTCCTGAAGTTGTCTTTTTATAATCAGGAAGTGTTGTCCTGCTTCCCTTTCGCTCTGAACCTCACCGATACAGAAGATAACCTTAAGTCCGCTGTTTATGGAGAGTAGTGTCTTCTTATTTATGAGTTTATCATCCTCGTGATAATAAGTTCTTCTCTCAGAATGACCGAGTATAACATACTGGGCACCTGTGCTTTTTACCATCCAGGCTGAAACTTCACCCGTATAAGCTCCTGATGGTTCAGCTGCGCAGTTTTGTGCACCGAGGGCTATTTTTCCATGTTTAAGTATATCAGCCATTCCTGCCAGATGAATGAATGGCGGACATAAAATAACCAATGCTTTTTGCGAGGGAGTTTCTTTAAAATATTTTTCAAGTGACCCTGCAAACTTAAGGCCTTCTGCAAGATCCATATTCATCTTCCAATTACCGGCAATAATCTTCTTTCTCATATAAATCAAAGTTTTAGATGTAATACTTATAATTAGTTTAATAATTCAATTTAGGTGATTTGTAATAATTAATGTTCCGCCTGCTTTAAAAACCACTGCTTTTCGGGAACATTTGTCCATGACCATTTTCCAAGGATTGTTCCATTTTTAATTAATAAATAACCCGGATTAGCTCTTATCATCGTCTTCAAGGTTGTTTCATCTGCGGAACAGAAAGTCAATCCGTTTTCATAATTTTTCATATCATCTTTTCCTGAGGAAGTAAGTATATAAAAATTAATGCCATTGACCATGCAAAAATTTCCAAGTTCAAATCCGTCAGCTAATGATTTTTGTCCTGCTTCAGAAAGCTTTTTAGCAATCATTAAGACAGAATAACCTGAGAAAGATAGTATTTTTTGAGTCAGATCCTCTCCGTTCAATGAGGTTATGATAAAATCATGAATCGGGGGCTTATATCCGCTTTTTATAAGTATGGACTTCTGATCAATGAATGTCCATGTTGAATCATTGGCCGGATAGTTGTTGATATTAAATTCTTTTTTTACCCCGTTCTTTTCATAAATAAAAGTCGTACTGTACTTATCAGCCGGGGCTCCAACAGGGATAACCATCTTATCGGCTATCTTCACGCCGGTTTTATAAGGCAGAAAATCAATAACAGGGAGATACCTGAGATTTACCACCGCAAAAAGAATAAATAGTGAGATTACAATAAATGTTATAATCCATTCGGTTGTTTTACTGAATATGTTCC
>Ga0302173_10000929_pt1 | contig 15143 bp, 12 predicted proteins | sample I_Fen_N3_1_FD_198785 | JGI IMG/M metagenome (GOLD analysis project Ga0302173, IMG submission 198785) | Peat permafrost microbial communities from Stordalen Mire near Abisko, Sweden - I_Fen_N3_1 | ecosystem: Environmental > Terrestrial > Soil > Wetlands > Permafrost | place: Sweden: Abisko... | reverse complement strand
TTAACTTTCCAGAGATTGTAACGACAAAATTATTTTTGCACTTTTTGAATGATTCTAAAAATTCATGAGGCGATGGACATGCTGTTATTATTTTATTTTTACTGTTTTTCATTTTTTCAAGTAACAAGCTTGTGTCTAAGTTCTTGTCTATAATTTCTTCACCATCAATTATAATTTTAAAAGGAATTCTTTCCATGTAATCTTCCTGTCCAAAAACTTCACTGTTAAAATCAACACAGCTATCCACTATTATTCTGGTCTCCATTGTATTCCTCCATTTGTTTATTCAGTTAGGCATATGAAAAGAAATAACAAATCAAAAATAGACTAACATATTAACTTGTTATTTTTTAGCATGCCTTATATCTTTATCATCTTATATCTTTAGATTTTAATTTCATATAAATAATTTTAATTGTTCATTAATTATATATTAATTCTCTTCTTTTTGATAGCCATTTTATCATATTTGTTGATAAAAAGTTAATTTTTTGTTAACATTTTATGATGAATTTTAAAACAAAGATTTTCTAATAAAAAATAAAGCAAGTTTTGCATTCTTTAATCCTTATATTGCAAAACTTACTTTCATTAATTTCTAAATGGAACTGTTTAATTTTGTTAATCTATAGCACCTCTTAGCCATACCATCATTTCTCCAGGATTTCTATTTGCCCAGGTATAATATGGTATCCATTTTAACTTTTTATCTTCAAATCTATTACTTACAATAGCTTTATATAATCTATTATCTTCCCATTTCAGTTTACTAAGTATTTTTCCATCACCTTCAATAGTCACAACTCCACCAAGTAAATCTTTTTCATATTTATAAGTAAATTCTGGGCTACTACTTAAATAAATTCTGTGCAAATCCGATCCATTATCTTCTTCTTCAAGACAGTAAACAATTGGACCTCTCATAATAGCTACTTTTCCAATGTTTTCTCTTACATTTACATTAGAGCTCATTACTTCAACAGGCATTTCAAAGTTAACACTAATTTCATCATTATTTTTCCAAATCCTGCTAAGATAAGCATACCCATCATGTATTTCATATTCTACATCTATATTATTCACCTTTATTGAATAATTTCTACACCATTCAGGTATTCTCAATACAAATTCAAAATTAGTTTCTTCCTTCATATTTACATTTATATTCACATTTTCATCCCAAGGATAATTTGTTTGAACCTTAAATAAAACATCATTATGAGATAAATTCGCAAAAATTTCTCCTCCCATATATAAGTGCATGAATATTGTATTTTCTCTTAATGAATATGCATAACTTCCAATTGAAGATAAAAGTCTTGCAATATTTGGAGGACAGCATGCACATCCAAACCATTTTTGACGCTCAACCTTTACATGTCTTCTTAAATGATCTTTTTCACAAGCCTCTGGAATTACTTCTAATGGATTGACATAGAAAAATTTTGTGCCATCTAGTGACATTCCACTTATTATTCCATTATATAAGGCCCTTTCCATAACATCTGCATATTCTGATTTTGGTTCAATTTCAAGCATTCTTCTTGCAAAAAACACAAGGCCAATTGATGCACAAGTTTCTGCATAAATAGTATCATTAGGCAAATCATAATCATAAGTAAATGCTTCTCCATACTCCGATGAACCAATTCCTCCTGTTATATACATTTGCTTTTGAGTCATATTATCCCATAACCTTTTGCAAGCTTCTAGCAATCCATCATCACCAGTTTCTTTAGCCACATCAGCCATTCCAGAATATAAATATACAGCTCTTACAGCATGTCCTTCTGCTGCTTCCTGTTCTCTTACTGGCTTTCCTGCCTGATAATACTGATATTTAAAAAAGCTATTTTCCCACCAAAATTTATTATTATATTTTCCACCTTCCTCTTCAAAATATAAAGGTGCTTTTCCTCTTTCATCTATAAAATATTTTGCCAACTTTAAATACTTTTTATCTTTCTTTATTTTATAAAGCTTAATTAATGCCATTTCAATTACTTCATGCCCTGGGTATCCATGAAGTTTATTTTCTTCTTCACCAAAAATAGTATCAACATGATTAACATATTTAATAACTGCATTTAAAAGTTTATCTTTTCCTGTAGCCTCATAATATGCAACTGCTCCTTCTATTAAATGCCCTAAACAATATAATTCATGATTATCTCTTAAATTAGTCCATCTTTTATCTAATCCATTTATAATATAATAAGTATCTAAATATCCATCAGCCTGTTGTGCTGCACACACAATATCAATTGCTTCATCAGCAGTTTTTTCTAAAACCTCATCCTTATGTCCCATAAGTGAAAATCCAACTGCTTCTATCCATTTAGCAAAATCACTGTCTTGAAATACAAATCCATTAAATTCTCCTTCCATCATACCAGCTGCAATTTTAAAATTTTTCATACAATAACTTGGTTCAGCACCTTGAATCCTATCATTTAAAGCCTCCCATTGATAAGGAATCACATTCTTCCTCACTAATTCCGTCATCTTGCTCCAAAAATTATCTGCTACATTAATTGAGTTTAAATTCATTGGTTTAGTAAATTTATTTTTATCCATTTTCAATCCCTCCAATATTTTTCTCAGTATCAAAATCATTATATTTACATTACCTAGATTTCCTCATAGGAAACATTAAAAATATTTTTAAAACCTGTGACTATGAACACTTACTTTAGAAAAACTTCAAACAAAGGCTAACTATAATATTAATTCTTACAAAATTTATTAATAATTTTAGTTTTATTTTACTATTATCTAAAATAATCATTTCCTTTTATATTTTTAAATAGTATAATATTATTAGTCTATAAAAACACTTTATAAGACATAGTTTTATATTTTATAAACTAAAATGTAAAATTTATATAGGAGATTATTATGATTTATATTACAAATTTAAAAGATAGTTTACCGCTTTTTAAAGCCTTAAGTTCTGATGTAAGAATAAATATACTAGAAATTTTATTTAAACATAAACAACTGAACATGAATGAACTATCCGAAAAGCTTAATTTAACAAATGGCGCTGTTACTATGCATGTAAAAAAATTAGAAGAATGTGGTTTAATTAAAACAACAAATTTAACTGGTAAACATGGTTTACAAAAATTATGTTCACTTCATGAAGATAAATTTGTAATTGACATAGGTACTGAAAATACAGACAATTCTTATGATTTAGATTTAAGTATAGGACATTATTCTAATTATGACATTACCCCTACCTGCGGACTTGCAACTAAGGATAAATTAATAGGTGAAGTAGATAACCCTAACTATTTTGCAGATCCAGAGAGAATTAATGCAGACATATTATGGTTTACTAAAGGACATATCGAATATAGAATTCCAAATTACCTAAAACCTAATGAAACTTTTTCAGAAATACAAATATCCATGGAAATAAGTTCTGAAGCTCCTGGTGTATGCAGCATATGGCCTTCGGATATACATTTTTTTATAAATAACGTAAATGTAGGCAGCTGGACTAGTCCTGGAGATTTCGGTGACAGTAAAGGAATTCTAACACCATCCTGGTGGTTTTCTAACTGGAATCAATATGGATTATTAAAGCTTTTAAGCATAAACTCTTACGGAACTTTTATTGATGGATTAAAAATTTCTGATGTTACCTTAGAAGATTTAGAATTAAACTACAAAAGTGATATTTCTCTAAAATTAGCTGTTCCAGAAGAAACAAAACATGTAGGTGGATTAACTATATTCGGAAAAAACTTTGGAAATTATAATCAAGGAATCAGTGTACGACTCATTTATAATTCTTTAACAAAATAATATGCAGCTAAGAATAAAGTAGCTGCATATTATTCCAGTGAATTCTTTATAATTTAACTAATTACTTCAAAAGCCCTTTTATCTGGTGATGGCACTCCAAAGTTAGGCGTTCCATCCTCATTCCACTCAATCACTTCTATTCTTGCATGTCTGTTTGGATCACTTAACGGATCTCCTTTAAGTTCAGTATAATTTCTAGCGTGATAAACTAAAAGATCATATTTTCCATCTTCTGATACTGTAAAACTATTGTGCCCAGGCCCATATTGATGATTTTCATAAGATGTTTTAAATACTGGTTCCTGAGACTTTTTCCAAGATGCTATATCTAGCAAATCACTATTTTCATCTGCTGTAAGCATACCAATACAATAGTTTTCATCAGTAGCACTCGCTGAATAGGTTAAAAATATTTTTCCATTCTTCTTTAATATTCCAGGACCTTCATTTACCCAATATAGTTTTATCTCCCAATCTAACTCGGGTTTTGTTAATAATACTGGTTTAGATTTTAATGTCCATGGATTCTCCATTTCTGCAATATATATGTTAGAATGAGAATTTGGTTCTACCTTGAGATCTTCTTGTGCCCACACATAATATAGCTTTCCTTTATGTTCAAATGTTGTTGCATCTAATGCAAAAGAATCCCATCCCGAATCTATTTTTCCTTTTTCTACCCAATTATCAGTGAGAGGATTTTCATTTTCGTTTTCAATTACGTACATTGAATGATTAAAGGTAATACCAGTTACTTCTTTATTTGGTGCTGCTGCAAAGTAAATATACCACTTTCCATTAATACAATAAATCTCCGGTGCCCAGATAAGTTCACTCATTTCACCTATATCATGTTTATTCCAGATTATCATTGTTTCTGCATCTTGCAGCTCTTCAATTGTTTTTGATCTTCTAAGTTCAATTTTATCAAAACTTGGATGGGATGCTGTAAAATAGTAATATCCATCATTATGTTTATAAATATGTGGATCTGCTCTTTGAATAACAATTGGATTATTATAAGTCCTTTTGGTCATAATTTTCCCCCTTAGTATATAGGATAAATCCCCCCATATATCTTTTCCTTATGATATATTTTTTTAACTTTAATGCTTATTTTCCTAGTCTAATCACATTCCATGATGCCTTATTCAAACAAGTTGTAAGAATGCCATCACTGAGTTCACTTCTGTCAACCTTAACTGGTACAACAGCTTCTTTTTTAGGGGAATTTACCATTTTCATATCATTGTTTTCTAAAACAATATGTTCAATAATTTTAACCCCTTCAAAACTTCTCACATCACAAGTAAGTACAATATCTTCTGTTAAATTACGATTAACAGCAAATATAGTAACTTCATCATTTTCTTCGTTATACACTGCAATTGATTCAATATCAGTTACATCTGTAAAATCTATTGTGTCATGTTTCGGAGACGAAAGTACTGGCTGCAATGCAATTCCCCTACCATATTTTGAAGCGTGTAAATATGGATAATATATAGTCTGCTTCCATGCAGGTCCATTTTCTTCTGTCATAATTGGAGCAATTACATTAACAAGTTGTGCTAAACATGCCATTTTCACTCTATCTGAATGTTTCATTAATGTAATTAACATTAATCCTATTAAAAGAGCATCTTCAAAATTATAAACATCTTCTAATAATTTGGGAGCCTTTTGCCATGGATGATTTTTCATTATATCATCATCACTTTGATTAGAATGAAACCATACATTCCACTCATCAAAACTCAAATTCATAGTCTTCTTACTACGCTTTTTAGCTTTTATATAATCACAAGTAGAAGTAACAGTTTTAATAAAATGCTCCATATCAACACTTTGCGCTAAGAAATTAGAAGTATTATCTAATCTATTTCCATAATATTGATGAAGTGATATAAAATCCACTGCATCATAAGTATGTTCCAAGGTTGATGCTTCCCATTCTGGAAAAGTTGGCATGGCAGTATTAGAACTTCCACAAGAAACTAATTCAATGCTAGGATCAATAAGACGCATTGCTTTTCCTGTTTCTACTGCTAATCTTCCATATTCTTCTGCAGTCTTGTGTCCTATCTGCCATGGCCCATCCATTTCATTACCTAAACACCATGTTTTAATTTTATGTGGTTGTTTAACACCATGTTCTATTCTTAAATCACTATATTTTGTTCCACTGTCATGGTTGCAATATTCTAAAAGGTTACAAGCCTCAGCGATTCCTCTTGTTCCAAGATTAACTGCCATCATTACTTCTGACCCAACTTTATTTGTCCATTTTGAGAATTCATTTAGTCCAATTTCATTGGTTTCAAGACTTCTCCAAGCAAGCTCCAACCGCTTTGATCTTTTTTCTACAGGACCAACACTATCCTCCCAAAAGAAATTTGATACAAAATTCCCTCCTGGATATCTTATAATAGGAACATTTAATTCTTTTACAAGTTCCATTACATCTTTTCTAAATCCATCTTCATCAGCCGATATATGTCCTGGTTGATATATTCCTCCATATACTGCTCTTCCTAAATGCTCTATGAAAGAACCATAAATTCTTTTATCTATTTCTGCTATTTTAAAATCTTTATCTATAACCATTTTTGCTTTTTTTCCCACAATAATTCATCTCCTTAGCTATTTAAGTTGAGTTTTTTACTTTTTAGCAAAAAAATATTATCCTTTTACAGCACCAGCCGTCATACCATCAACAAAGTACTTTTGGAAACATAAGAATAATATAAATATTGGTAAAATCATTATGAAAGAACCAACAAATAATAAGTTATAATTATTTCCGTAAGGTGTCATCAACGTATTTAAACCTATTGGTAAAGTAAATTTCCCACTACTCTTTAATACTAATAATGGCCACAATAAGTTATTCCAGCTACCCATAGTATTTAAAATTGCCATTGCTGCAAATGATGGTTTCATAATTGGTAAAATTATTCTAAAGAAAATACCGTACTCTGATGCTCCATCTATTCTCCCTGCTTCAACAAGGTCTCTAGGAATTCCCGATAGATATTGTCTAAAGAAAAATATGGTTCCTGCATTTGCTATACTTGGCAAAATTATTCCAGCATAAGAATTGGTCAAATGCATATTATTTATTTGGCTGTAAAGAGGTAGCATTAAGATTTCAAAAGGCACCATCATAACAAATAATACGCAAATAAACAAAAAATTCTTTCCTTTAAAGTCATACATTGCAAATCCATATGAAACAAATGCACTAATAAATAATTGAAGAGCTACTTGAGCTATAGTTAAAAACATACTGTTAAAAAACCATGTAAAGTATCTACTACTCTCTGTTGTAAATACAAGTATATAGTTTTTAAATGACATTTCACTAAGCTTAATTGATACATCCATGCCCTTTCCAATTACAGTAGCGCCATCCTTAAAAGTTGAAATTATAAGTGAATAAAAAGGAATTAGCAATACTACACTCATAAGAGCAAAAAATATAAAAATCAATATTTTTATAGGTGAATTTTTGCTACTGTCTGTTGCATTTTTTGTACCTCTTTTAATATTTAAACTCATATTACTTTGCATACTAAACCTCCTTATCAAATGTTCCATTTAATTTTAATTGTAATAAATTAATTCCCATTCCAATGGCAAATAGTACCAAACCTACTGCTGATGCATATCCCATTGCATTCTTTTCAATACCTTGTCTATATAAATACCCTACTATTGTAAGACCTATATTATTCGGTGAGTTATTCCCATTAAAAACCATATAACTTTCCGTAAACATTGCAAGACCAGCATATACAGATATAGTAAGTACGTAGATAGTTGTTGGTTTAAGTTGAGGTATTGTAATATATCTAAAACTTTGCCATGAAGTAGCTCCATCAATTTTAGCTGATTCATATAATTCCACCGGAATATTTTTTAAGCCTGATAAAAAATATAGCATGTTAACACCAGTCCATCTCCAACACGCTAAAACTAATAATACAATAAATCCTGTAGTTCCATTCTTTAACCATTTAAATGGTTCCATTCCAAATAATGCAACAAATTGATTCATTAACGAAGTAGCTTGTTCTCCAAAAGCAAATCTAAAAATTATACCTGCTACAACCACTGATGTTAAAGCTGGTAAATACAATGCAGATTTAAAGAACTCTCTGCCAACCATTAACTTGCTATTTATTATGCATGCTAATATCATTGGGATTGGAATAAGTAATATAAGTGTCCATGCCATATATTTAAAACTATTCCACAATGCAACTAAAAAAATCTTATCCCCTAATAACTTCGCATAATTTTTAGCTCCAATAAATTCTCTTGAACCTGGCAATATGTCTTGAAAACTCATTATTATCGTATTTGCCATTGGAGAAATGAAAAAAATCAAAAATACAAGAATAAATGGCAATACAAATACATATGGTGCTGCTTTTTTATTATATATAAATTTATTAATCATTATTTGTTTCCTCCTATTACACACTCATAGAATACAAAGAAGCTATTTTCTACTTCATATTTTTATCTGATAGGTAGCATCCGTAATTCAGAGGGGGATCAACCCCCACCTGAATCAAATTACACTTGATAAAATAGCTTCTTTGAATAATTTAAAATTGTATTATTTTATTTTAATTCGTTTTCAACTTGTTTTTGAGCATCATCTAATGTTTGTTTTATACCTTTATTATCTTCAAATATACTGTTAAGTATAGTAGTACCAAATTGATTTCCAATATTTGGACTAGCTTCAGTTGATTTAATTAATTGAATTGAACTCTTCATTTCATTCAATACATCAAAAGGGTTAGTTTTGAAGAATTTAACATATTGATTATCTTTATTATGAGTAATTTCTTTATTAGTCCATATATCCATATTCGTTGGATCAAATCCTAGATCTTCCCAAATTGCTTTAGTTCCATCTTCAGAAAGTTTTGCATATGCTAAGAACGCTTTAGCATTATCTTTATTTTTAGCAGTCTTAGTTACAACTGTACCAGTACCACCATCACCTATAGTACTTGGATCGCCTTTTTGGAATACTGGAGGTGCCGCAATTGCCCATTTACCTGCTTGTTCAGGCATATAAGTTGTAAATCTACCCATGAACCACAATGCTTTAATTACAACAGCATAGTCTCCAGCATTGATTGCAGCTTCACCATCTGTTGTATCAGGTTGTTGACCTGGAATTGTTGCAATAGCATGAGCATTTTGCATTTCTTTTAATTTAGTAATTGCTTTAACCACTTGAGGACTATTTATTGCTGGTTTACCATCAGCAGTAGTATAATCTGATTTTTGTTCTCCAAGCATTAATGATAATGTTGTACTACCATTTGTATCACATGTACCGAAGTTCTTTCCAGTTGCCGCATAGTATTTTTCACCAGCTTTTTGGAAATCATCCCATGTTACAATACTCTTGTAATCAATTCCTGCCTTTTTTAAAAGTTCATCATTGTAATATGCAACAACTGCACCAACATGTGTTGGTAATCCATATACATGTCCATCTTTACTATAAAGGTCAAGACGTGATTTTACGATCTTGTCCTTATATGGTGCAACCACATCGTCAAGGGTTTCTAGTTGAGGATCTCCCTTTAGAAAATTAGGGAATTTACCCACTTCTATATCACATATATCAGGAGCACCTTGTCCGGACAACAGTGCAGATTGTAATTTATTATGCATATCATCGTAAGGTAGAACTGTAAAATTAATATTTAGTTTCTTATCAGGATTCTTAGTATTCCATTTATCTAGCATCTTTTGATAAAATTTTGCATGCATATCAACAAATGTCCACATTTCTAATTGATCACCTGAAGCCGATGAAGTTGAATCCTTCCCACTAGTAGTAACAGTACTACCACATCCAACCAACATTGTAGCTGCAAGAGATGTAGTAATAAGAGCTGTAATAATTTTCTTTAAAATTTTTATACTTTTCATATTATTTGCCTCCCATTATATAAAATAGATTAATATATGATGAACATTATTCTTTTTTATTAGTTGATATAAATATTTTAATAAAAGAACAATGACCAAAATCAGTATATTTTTTATTAATAAACGTTTAATAGTATATACGTTTACTTCAAATATTTAAATAAGTAAATCCTAAATCAATTATATTTGTAGCACTTTTATTTTACATATTAATAAACTAAAACAATCTACAATTTCTTTTATATTTCTATCATTTATTCACTTTAACGACTTTATCTATATTCAGATTAGTAATGAAGGCTTTTTATTATTAGTAATCCTTTTCATCAAAGCAATGTTTTTGCTTTAATCTTATATATTTATTATATTCTAATCTATATTAAAGTCAACAGTTTTATATTACATTACTTTAAATTATTTTACCTTTTAGTAAAATATAATTCGATAAATATTGAGGATTCTTTTTTCAAATGTTATACTCATTAATGAGATTATATACAATAAAATTTAAAACTTATTTTAAGGAGACTGATTTCTATGAAAATATTTTCACCACAATTTATGCGTGAAGGTCCTGGCGTTAATAAAGATGAACCTTCAAAAGAAGGCATATCTTTATTTTTTCAATTATTTTTCACACGCTTCTGGGATATGATTAAATTAAACATAATTTTTATCATCTATTGCATACCTATCATAACGATTGGTCCAGCTTTAAGTGCCTTAACTTCAATCACTATGTCAATGGTTCAGCGTAAACATATTTATATTTTGAGTGATTTTCATAAAGCATTTAAAGCTAATTGGAAACAATCATTAATTTGTAACTTTATATGCACCTTTATATTCACCTTGCTAGGTGTGGCTATATTCTTCTATTTTAAAAAAGCACAAGAAAATACTATATTTTATCCCCTTGTCTTTATCTGCCTTTTCATAACTATTTTATTAGGGCTCGCTTCACTATACATTTATCCTTTGCTTAGTACAATTTCTCTATCTATAAAGGATATCTTTAAAAATTCTATATTTCTCAGCATAACATGTTTAAAAAACACATTGACTGGTGCTCTAGCTTATGGACTTATTTTAGGAATTAACCTCGTGTTTTTCCCTTTAACTATTCCACTTATATTAATTTTTACATTTAGCTTATTATCTTTTATATCCAGTTTTACTGCATGGCCAGTAATAAAGAAATACATTATAAAATAATTAAAGCATAATCAAAAAAATAAATAGAGCTGTTGCAGTAGCAATTTTAGAAATTGCTACGCAATAAGCCCTGTAGTGTGTGTATTTATTTGAAGTTAAAAGTTTAAGTTTCATTACTTTACCAATGCTTTTCTATATCAGGGCAATAATTTTTCTTAACTGCTGCTCTCATCTCAACAAAACAACCACAAACTTTACACATGCCATTAATCAAATTATCGCATTTCATACATATTCCTAATCGCTCTTTATATTCCTTATCTTCTGTTTTTATATATTCATCTAAATTTTTTATATAGTCTTGCAAATGCTTATACTCCTTTTCTTCAAATAACTTATCTAATAAGCATTTTTTACAAAATCTTTGATTCATATTATTCTATAACAAAATGAAGTATGCTACATTTAGGAATTTTAAAATCAATTCCCTTGTCTGTAATCTTAAATTCTGTAAATTCTACAGATTTTACTACTTCTGCTGCATCAAAGTTGTTATAAGCTCCCATTTCATTTGTTAAGATCGTCGCCTTTACAGATTTAACGTCTCTATCCACAAAAATTCCTTGGATATCATAAGCATCAGAAACAGATAAATTATTTAGAGTAATATTAATTTTCCCTTCTGCATCCACAGATACTGACTCATGTAAATTAGGAACTTGATTCTCTTCTTCTACCCCTATATTTTTAGTATCAATATAACTTTCAACAAGAGTTGCTTCTTGGTGGTTTTTATACATATTAAATACATGATACGTTGGAGTTAAAATCATTTTATCTCCTTCTGTTAAAATAACCGATTGAAGTACATTAACTAATTGTGCTATATTAGCCATCTTAACTCTATCACAGTTTTTATTAAAGATATTTAAGTTAATACCTGCAACTAAAGCATCTCTCATTGTGTTTTGCTGATATAAGAATCCTGGATTAGTTCCAATTTCAACATCGAACCAAGTTCCCCATTCATCAATCATTAGTTCAACCCTCTTTTCAGGGTCATATTGATCCATAATAGCACTATGCCTACGAATTAATTCTTCCATTTTTAATGTTTTCTTAAGAGTTAAATACCAATCTTTTTCATCAAATCCAATCGCTGGTCCCTTACCTAGCCAGAAGTCTCCTGGAATAGTGTAATAGTGAAGAGACAGTCCATCCATAAAGTTAGATGCAACCTTCATTACACCTTCTGTCCAATCATAGTCATCAACATTAGGCCCACAAGCTACTTTAAAAAGCTTATTATCCCCATAATTTCTACAATATGTTTGATACCTTCTATACATATTACCATAAAACTCAGGTGTCATATTACCGCCGCAACCCCAGTTTTCATTACCTACACCAAAATATTTTACCTTCCATGGATTTTCATGACCATTTTTCTTTCTAAGGTCAGCCATTGGTGAAACACCATCAAACGTTAAGTATTCAACCCATTCAGACATTTCTTGAACTGTTCCACTTCCTAAATTACCATTAATATATGGCTCGCATTCAAGCTGTCTGCATAATTCCATAAATTCATGAGTTCCAAAACTATTATCTTCTATAACTCCACCCCAGTGAGTATTAACCATTTTCTTACGATTTTCCTTTGGTCCAATTCCATCTTTCCAATGATATTCATCAGCAAAACATCCACCCGGCCAACGAAGTACTGGAATTTTCATTTCCTTTAATGCTTTCACTACATCATTTCTCATACCATTTGTATTAGGAATTTTAGAATTTTCCCCTACATATATACCTTCATAGATACATCTTCCTAAATGTTCTGAAAAATGTCCATAAATTTCTTTATTAATTTTACCTTTTTTGTTGTGTACATTTACAAATAATTTACTCATAACACCCTCCTTTATTTGAGTAAAAACTTTAATATTAAAGTTTTTACTCAACATATTCATAATATAGCATTTTATTATATTGTAGTCAAACCATTTCTACACTTTTTATTAAAATTATATGGTGTGCATCACACAATCTTTATTATTAAAAATATTTATAAACAATTAAATAATCCACAGAAATAAAGTGTATTCAACAAAGTGAATTTTATTTCTGTGGATTATATGCATAATTAATATTTACATCTTATAATACTTCATAAAAAGTTTGCATTTTTATAGATTGATTATAATCTCCAAATCCCTCACCAAATAATGTGAAACCTCCAACATTTTTTGCATCTTTAGGAACAGAGAAACGAAAAGAAATAGTACTAGTATAATCTAAGTTAAGATCATCAATTGTGATTTCAGAAATTTGGTAGCCACCATCAATGAAAGTTCCGTTATTCTTTATAGTCAATGTTTTAAGTCTTCCATATTGATTACATATTTCAGGCCACCAAGTAGGAGTAATTCTCCCACGTCTAGCACCGAAATCTCCAGGGCTTACCCAATAACCTAAATCAATATCATTAATAGAAAAATGTATATCTGATGGATAATTCTCATTAAATCCAGGACTTTCAGATGAAATTTCAAAAGAAAGTTGAAATTCTGTCAACTTTTGCCCAGCAGTTAAATGATTTGGTAAATTATATTCTAAAAAACCAGTGGTAAACCAAAGAACAGAAGCATCAAAATGTTCTGGAAATAAAAAGTAACGAGGATCATCAAATTCTCCAATTATCTTATCTTTAGTTGAAATTCCACAAGTAGCTGTTACTTGACAGTTTGAATAATAACCTACTTTGATTTCATCCTGATAAGATGCAACATTTAGTTTTTTTGGAAGAAAATCAATTACCATAGCATCATGAAGTGGCTTGCATATTTTCATAGAGCCTCGTTTTCCAGACATGGTACGAATTTCTATTAGCCCCGCTTCTTCCAATTGTTTTATATGTAAAGAGATAGCACTATTAGTTAAATTGAGTATATTAGCTAAATCATTTAAATTCTTATCACCATCTTCATATAGAATTTCCATTATTCTAAGGCGCATAGGGGCACTTAGAGCTTTAAAAACTTCACTTGCATCTCTCATCGATTCAAAATGTAACATAAATTTTTCCTTTCTCTATAAAAATTTAATATATTCTACCCTAAAAACTCATCTTTTAAAACCAAAAATATAGCAACAATTCCTATGTGAATAGAAATATTAATTTATAGTACAATAATATCATACTATAATCGAATAGGTGATGACAATTAGTAAGTAACCATATAAAAAGAAATACACTTATAAATAAGCTGTTGCATTTTGCAACAGCTTATTTATAAGTGTATTATACCAAATAGTGAATAATTCAATCCATGTGACCTGTATAAAATTAATATGCCACAGGAAATGCAGGATAATCAAAAAGAAAAAGCTGTGAAAGAAACTGTACGGTTTCTGATTGCTCAAGGTATAATAAAAAATTCAGATATTTCCATTCAAGAGTCTAACCATTAATTTTTTTAGTCTCTAAAGTCCTTAATTAAGGTCGGCCTTTCCATAATTTTAGTGAATTTCTGGAGTGATGGGTGTATTTTTCATGCTAACCCCCCACTATATTTTTTTAGGTTATTTAACAGTAACTTTAACTGCTTTATCTACAACATTTTCTACAGTAAATCCAAATTGTTTAAATAATGTTTCTGCATTTCCTGATGCTCCAAAAGTATCTAAAGAAATAACATCTCCATCAAAACCTACATATTTATGCCATCCAAAGCTTGTTAACGCTTCAACTGCAACTCTAGCACGAACTGCGTTTGGCATTACTGATTCTTTATAAGCTGCATCTTGAGCATCAAATAACTCAAATGATGGCATACTTATAACTCTTGCATCTATTCCTTTAGCTGAAAGTTCATCCGCTGCCTTAAATATTAATTCAACTTCTGAACCTGATGCCATAAGAAGTACATCTGGAGTTTCTTTCTTAGAATCTTTAAGGATGTATCCACCCTTTAATGCTCTCTTAGCACATCCATCATATAGTGGTAACTTTTGTCTTGTTAACACTAATGAGGTTGGTGTAGTTCCGTTAGTTACAGCATAATACCAAGCTGCCGCAGTTTCTTTTGAATCTGCTGGTCTGAATACAGCCATGTTTGGCATACTTCTAAGTGCTGCTAAATGTTCTATAGGTTGATGAGTTGGACCATCTTCTCCTACTCCAATACTGTCATGAGTTAAAA
>Ga0302173_10000928_pt1 | contig 15145 bp, 8 predicted proteins | sample I_Fen_N3_1_FD_198785 | JGI IMG/M metagenome (GOLD analysis project Ga0302173, IMG submission 198785) | Peat permafrost microbial communities from Stordalen Mire near Abisko, Sweden - I_Fen_N3_1 | ecosystem: Environmental > Terrestrial > Soil > Wetlands > Permafrost | place: Sweden: Abisko... | reverse complement strand
AAATTCGTTCTTTGGCTAAATTGATTAATTTTAATTGAATATGTTCCTGAGCACTTTTGCCAGTTTCTTTTTTGATTAAATCTCCAAAATAGTTTGGCGAAAGATGTAAATGATCTGCGAAATATCCAACAGAAGGAAGGCCGATAAGCTGAGGCGTTTCAGCTTGAAAATAATCATTTAATAAGTTTTCGAATTTTGATAAAATATCAGTATTGATGTTTTCGCGGGTTATAAATTGTCTGTCATAAAACCGAACACAGTAATTTAGCAGCAATTCGATATTATTGACAATTATACCTTTACTATGTTTATCAATAGATTGACTTAATTCGTACTCTAATTTATGAAATAAATCTTTTATAATTTGTTGCTCTTTTAAAGATAAATGAAGGGCTTCATGAAACTCATAGGAAAAAAAAGAATATTTAGTCATTAGTTTTGCCAGAGAAGTTCCCTTTATTAAATCTGGATGAAAAAGTAAAGCCAAACCAGTAGGCTGATAATCGTCTCCATTTTTAATTTCTATTACTTGTCCGGGGGCAACAAAAACCATAGTTTCATCATCATAATCATAATTGTTACGTCCGTATTTTAATTCACCACATTTTCCAGCTTTCAAAAAAACGGCATAAAAACCAAAATGCATCCGACTATGATTTGGTAACGCTTTTGTTTTATAATTATCAAATACACTTATTAAAGGATGCAGAGTTTCAACACCTTTAATGTTATTATAATCGGCTATTTTTTCGACTTTGATAATCTCATCCATCTTCAGGTTCTTTTAATTTATTGATACAAATATACAGCTCAGATTGTTAGTGAGTTAGGTTAGATGTGCAAATCAGTAAAAATGGTAATAACAGCAGTAATCTGTATACAATAAAGATACTGTTATTGGAGGAAATTTGTACCATCAAAATTTTAGTGAAGTTTTGATACCAATAAATTTAAAGAACATCCAAATGAAAACAAGAATATTAGGAACACAAGGTTTAGAAGTTTCAGCTTTAGGAATGGGCTGTATGAATTTGAGTTTTGGAACTGGAAAAGCTGCAGATATAAATGAAGGAATTAAAGTAATTCGTTCCGCTTATGAAAAAGGAATCACTTTTTTTGATACTGCCGAAGCTTATGGTCCATTTACCAATGAAGAACTGGTTGGAAACTCATTAAAACCTTTTCGTAAAGAAGTGATTATAGCCACAAAATTTGGTATGATTTCAGATACTGGAATCAATAGTAAACCGGAAAATATACGTAAAGTAGTTGAAGCTTCCTTAAAAAGATTACAAACAGATTATATTGATTTATTGTATCAACATCGTGTAGATCCAAGTGTGCCTATTGAAGATGTTGCAGGAACAATAAAAGATTTGATTCAGGAAGGAAAAGTTAAATATTTTGGACTTTCAGAGGCTGGTGCTGATACTATTCAACGTGCTCATAAAGTTCAACCCGTTTCGGCAGTTCAAAATCAGTATTCGATTTGGACACGAGAGCCAGAGGTTAAAGTTTTACCACTCTGTGAAACACTAGGAATTGGTTTTGTGCCTTGGGCTCCAATCGGGACTGGTTTTTTAACCGGTAAAATAACACCTGATACCAAATTTGATAGTGACACAGATTTACGAGCTGCTTTCCCTCGTTTTACGCCCGAAGCAATTAGAGCAAATATGCCAGTTGTGGAGTTACTAATGAAAATCGCAAATCGAAAAAATGCAACAGCTGTTCAAATTGCTTTGGCTTGGCTACTAGCTCAAAAGCCTTTTATTGTACCAATTCCGGGAATGGATAAAATAGAATATTTAGATGATAATATAAAATCTGTAAAGGTTGAATTATCGTCAGAAGATTTACAAGAGATTGAGGATGGACTTGCAACTATAACTTTTCAGGGAGCAAGATTGAATGAAGGATTACTTGATTTATCTGAAGAATAAATAACAAGAAAATTGATAAAGATAAAAGCCTTTTTAACGATGAAAAAAGTTATTGTATAATGGAAAATACTAAAAATGCTACGAAGGAAATTTTGAACTTATCACTAGATAAATTCAAATGGAAAACTAGTGGACAAATTGATAGAGTCGCAGATTTATTTGATGATGATTTAATTTTTATTCATCTTACAGGTCACATTACTACCAAAAAAGAATGGATTAATCAATTAAAATCAGGAAGTTTTGTTTACAATAAAATTGAGTTAAAAGAACATGCCGCTAAAGTGTATGGTGATACGGCTGTATTGGTTGGAAAAGCATTGTTTACTGTAAATGAAGGAAGCAAATATAATTTGGTTTACACCGAAGTTTACACAAAGAAAAATAACCAATGGAAATTGGTTAACTTACATACGACTTCAGGATATTAAAATTAATTTAATTAAAATATATAGTCATGCAAAAAAGAATATTAGGAAACGGATTAGAAGTATCGGCTCTTGGAATGGGCTGTATGGGATTAAGCTACGGTTATGGTCCTGCGATTGACAAACAAGAAGCTATAAAATTGATTAGAGAAGCCTATGAACAGGGAATTACTTTTTTTGATACAGCCGAAGCTTATGGTATTGAAAATGAAGAATTAGTGGGAGAAGCCTTGAATCCGTTAAGAAAAGAGGTTGTTATCGCAACCAAATTTGGTTTTAAAGACGGAAATGTTAATAACGGTCTGGATAGCCGACCTGAAAGAATTAGAGCAGTTGCTGAAGAATCTTTGAGAAGATTAAAGACGGATGTCATAGATTTATTTTATCAACACAGAGTAGATCCAAATGTTCCTATGGAAGATGTGGCGGGAACGGTTAAAGAACTTATTCAGGAAGGAAAAGTGAAACATTTTGGACTTTCAGAAGCAGGTGTTGAATCCATTCGAAAAGCACATGCAGTTCAACCTGTAACGGCTCTGCAAAGCGAATATTCTATTTGGTGGAGAGAACCGGAATTAGAAATATTACCAACACTTGAAGAATTAGAAATTGGTTTTGTTCCATTTAGTCCGCTGGGAAAAGGTTTTTTGACAGGAGCAATCAATGAAAATACGAAATTTGATAGCACTGATTTTCGAAATATAGTACCGCGTTTTACAGAAGAAAACAGAAAAGCAAATCAAAGGTTAATAGATTTATTAAGTGAGATTGCGTATCAAAAACAAGCTACTCCTGCGCAAATTGCATTGGGTTGGTTATTGGCACAAAAACCTTGGATTGTACCTATTCCCGGAACAACAAAATCGCATCGATTAACAGAAAATATAGGAGGCGCATCAATTAATTTATCTAGTAATGATATCAAAAAAATAGATTATGCATTTTCGCAAACCACAATACACGGAGATCGTTATCCTGCTCACTTGCAAAAAAGAGTAGGGAAGTAAAAATCAAATCTGCATTGTGCGGAATAATCTCAAACATCAATATAGTGTTTGAGATTATTTTTGAAGTTGAAATGCAAAATTACTATTAGTTGCAATTAAGAAATATCGAATTTAGTACTATAATCAATCATTATATAGTAGCATTTATATGTGAGATTAAATTTTCTTTAACTCCCGTTTTCAAATTGATAATTTCAAATCTTTTGGTCGAATTAAAAGAGCCTACATCACTATCGCTGTTAATCAAAATTATACCAGCAAGAATAACGTATTTACAATTGTATTCTGTAGCTGCAACCAGTTTTTGAATTCGTTGGTCAATGGCTTCATAAACAACTTCTGTAGCTTCATAAAGCGGAATTTTATGGCTTAGAATTCTGTCTTTTTCATTGTATAAGATTTGTTCAATAGTATTCATCTGATAATCCATTTCTGTGATATTACCAGGTTCAATGATATTATCGAATAATTTATTTAAGGCTCCTTTGGCAGCACCGCAGCAACTCGAGTTTTTATTTTGCCCAAAGCGATTGATCTCTCCAACATTCCCTTCTTTCGAAATTCCAATGTGTGGGCCGTAGTATATAAAAACAGCACCTTCGTCTGGCACATGACTTGCAAATGCTTGCATACCTGTGAGTCCGGTAAAAGGAAATCCGTCTAAACCACCCATTTTAAAGGGACCTAAAAATTCCAGAGCTCTGGCAGGATATTGAATACTGTTTACATCGTCGCTACAAATACTATCGGCTAACATGATCTGAGCGGGTTCCAGATCTAGTTTTTCTTCAACATAATCAATAACTTTGTTTATAAAATCTATGGTCGTTAATGCATTAGGATAATGCTTTTTGATAATTTGTAGTTTTTCTCTTTTTTTCATTTTCTAAAGGATTAGAAGTTCTGTCACAATTATAGAGCACAAAATCATGAATTTGCAAATGCTCTCCGCAATACGTTGAAAAATGTTGCAGTAGTAAAGTTATAAAATTTCACCTAGAGTAAAACTTCAGTTTAAGTTTGTTTTTAGAAATAATGAGTTTTGTTGTTCTGAATTTCTTGTCCTAGATTAAGCGTGGTGTGCTCTATTCTGTATTAATTTTACAACACTAAAAAAATCATCATGGAATATACTGTAATAAATAATGAAAAAGATAAACGTTTTGAGATTCATCTCGACGGTAAAATTGCGTTTGAACAATACAAATTGTTTACCGGCGGTATCGCTTATATCCATACCGAAGTTCCGCCGGAATTAGGAGGAAAAGGATTAGCTGCTTACATAGCAAAATATGTTTTGGATTATGCCGAGGAACATCATCTAAAAGTAAAACCTTATTGTCCGTATATAAAAGCTTACATCGATAAACATCCGGAATATCAGGCAAATTCATTGTTTCATAATAAAGTAGCAGAGTAATTAGTAAAATACGTTTGATTTAAAACGCTCAAATTTTTAAACCCGTTCTATAGATCGGGTTTTTGTTTTTAATGTATATTATAAGATGCTTGTTGCAAAAACGATAATCCTTAATTATATTAATTATGAGTTTTTATTTGTTAATTTGTTTGATTAAAAGTAATTGTAAAAAAGATAATTAACCTAAAATTATTTTAGATATAGTAGATTCATTTTTTAATTTCTAGAGACTCATATTGGTTGAATTGTGCATTTCGTCGGATTATTTTGTTTTTAGTCGATTTTTGTAACGTTGTTAATTGAATATTAATACATATATTCGCAAAAATTTTTGTGGATGAAAGTAATATTACACTTATTAATATTTGTTGGTTTTTTTAACGTTGCACTTTACGGACAAAATGAGACCAATATCACGTATGGTCTAAAGCTTGGCGGACTATTCTCTAAAATCAGTAATTTACCCGAAAGCATAAAAGGACGTGATAACACCTTCGACAATAGTGTTATGGAAAGTAAAGGCGTCTACGGATTAGAAGGAGGATTTTTTCTAAACTGTAAACTTCATGACACCCGAGTAGCCATACAGCCCGAAATTTTATTTAGACAATCTGGCGAAACTATAAACTACCACGATGGTACAGGCAAAGAATTTGAGTTGGGTTTACACTATTCTTATTTACAAATTGGTGCATTGTATAAAGTTTATCCTTATGAAGGTTTGAATTTAGGATTTGGAGCATTCTACGGAATCAGTTTATCAGCCAATAATGTAACTTATAAATCTAATGAAGCGGGCGGAATGTACGACGTTGCAACGAGACAATTTTACAAAGATGGTCTTGATGGAACAGATGATTTTGCATTGTGTTTTGCATTAGGTTACGAATTACACCAAAGTATTCACTTCGATTTGCGCTATTATTTAGGAGTAAAAGATGTGGTTAAAAGTAATTCATCTTCATTTCAGTTTATAGAAAATCAAAATAAAAGCAGTGTCATTTGTTTTTCTTTAGGCTATAGTTTTCATCAATGGTAATTTCAATAAAAAACATGAAAAAAATTATTTTGCTTCTTTTATTAGTAAGCGCAAAATCTCTTTTTGCACAAGGAGACAGAGAGATTACGTACGGTCTTTTTGCAGGTGGAATTTATTCGAAAATGTCCAATCTTCCAGATGTAATTGTTCCAAAAGGGATTTACGAAGGTTATACTTTAAAAGAAGATGCCAAGTTTGGTGCTGCGGCAGGAATTATGATAAACTGGAAATATCCTTATGCAAAAGTAAGTATTCAGACAGAACTTTCGTACTCTAATCAAGGTACTGATTTAAATTATGAAGATACAAAAGGACTAAAATATAAAATCAATTTTGGATACAGTTATCTCAATGTTGGAGCGCAATTGAAGTACTATCCGGTCGAGGGATTTTATATAGGAGCAGGTCCTTATGTTGGGTTTAATATAGCGAGCGATAATATTAAATATACTTCGAATGCCCAAGAAGTATTTGGCAATTCCGGAGCGTATTTTGAGCCTGACGCTAATGTGCAAAAAGTACTAAAAGAATCTTTGACAGGAAAAAATTATTTTTATGGAATGCTGTCTGCCGGATATGAATTTAATTCTAATTTAAGTATTGGAGCACGATATACATTAGGTCTTACAGATGCTTTGGCAACAGAAGAAAATGGTCATAGATATAGTGAGAATAAAAACAAGATCAATAGTATTTCGTTGATTATAGGTTACTCTTTTGATTTTGATGATTTGGCCAATTTCTAAATCATCACTCATCATTTTAAAACATAAAAAATATGTGTAGAAAGATTTTTTTAATACCTGCTTTTGTGGCTTTATTGACGAGTAATCTAAATTTTTCTCAACAAAAAGTGTTACCCGGATTGGTCGAAGAACCTCAATATTGGCTAAAATCCAGAAATAATGGTGACGCTTATTATTGGGAAAGTCTTTTGAAAAATGATGCAAAAATATCAGCTAGAAAGCATAACGGAGCAACATTTAATTTTAATCCGAGTATTGTTTTTGATACGACACAAGATTCGCTGATTTTACCGCTAGGAGTAGAAAGTAAAAGAAAACAAACTTTGTTTATGGTTTACAAAGTAAAAGATAGTTTAAAAGAGCAATTTTTATGGACCATAAACGATACTCAAAAAACACTTTCTGTAGCAACAAATAAACGTTTGGTTGATTTAAAAAAATATACATATCAATCGTATCAGGAAAAAATTAAACCGCATAAAGCTAACATTCATTTCTTTCAACAAAATGTAACTGATAGCGTTGCAAAGTCATCTTCGATAACGATTGGGCAAAAACCAAAATTTCAAAAACTTCCTCCCGAAGAATTTAAAGGAAACATAAGCGAAATTCTGGTTTACAACCGAGTTTTGTCAGGTCTTGAAACTCAAAAAGTAGCCAGTTATTTAGCGATAAAATATGGAGTTTCTCTTTCTCAATTCGATATCAAAAATTACTTAAACAGTCAGGGACAAATCATTTGGGATATCAATCAGCATAAAGGGTTCGAATCTTCGATTACTGGCGTTGGCCGCGATGATAACAGCGGATTGTTACAGCCTAAAAGCAGTAACACGATTGAAGAAGGTCTTTTGACGATTGGACTTAAAAGTAAATCAAATACAATTCCGAATAATTATTTTGCTTTTTGGAGCGATAATGGGAAAAACCTCCTGGTCAAAAAACAGGAGCAAGGAGAGCCAATTGGGATTTCAAGAGAATGGCAATTGGATTTTAGTAATCCAAAAAATATAAGTCTAGAGTGGTCATTAAATCCTAATTTTATAAAAGGAACATTACCAAAAGATACCTATTACTGGTTATTGGTAGACTATTCCGGTAAAGGAACTTATGACGAAAAAGATTCAGAATACATTCGTTTAGCAAGTACTTCAAGCAAAGAAAAATTGGCTTTAAGTGATTTTAACTGGGATAAACAAAAAACTGGAAAAGCAAAGTTTACAATCAAAGTCGCACCGCAAATGTTTAGCAGAGTCTCTATTACCCGGGCTACGTGTGGCGTTCCAAATTCCGGAGCATTAAATTATACCATAGAAGGCGGTGAAGCTCCATTTACTGTCACCGTTAAAAAAGAAGGAAGCGACGCTATTGTAAAACAATGGAGTCAGGCGGCAAAAAGTAGTACAGGTTTACAACTTTCATCAGGAACATATGATTATATCGTAAGAGACGGAAAAGGGAATCTTTACTCAGAAACCGTTTTTATTGGAGATAAACAAGGAACATTCCCTAATTTAAAATCAGATTATTTACTGACAAATGGAAATGCTCTAACACTCGATGCAAGTGCAGGTTTACCGGTAGGAAACTATGAATATCAATGGTTTTATGAAGGAGATTTTATAGACAATAATTCTAAAATTCTGATAGATCAGGCAGGTTCTTATGAGCTGCGAATATTAAATGGTCAGGAATGTAAAACGGCTACCAAAATTGCAGTTGCTACTGATGGAAAAGAAATTACAGATTCAAGTATTTTGATTTTATATCCGAATCCAACAACAGACGGACATTTTTCTGTAGCAATGCAATTTCCTAAAAAGACAAATGCAACCATCAGTATTTACTCGCCAACAGGTTCGCTTTTAAAACAAAAGCAATACACACAAATAGAAACCTACTTGCACGAGGATGTTATAAAAAGCGCTTCGGGAATGTATTTGGTAACGGTAAATTCTGATTTTGGTACTAAGAATTTTAAAGTTATTGTGAAGTAAAATTCAAAAAACAAACAGATTGCCCCATAATCGACGCTCATGCTTTATGAAAAATAAAATTATAATACTGGTATTTTTAATAGGTTCTTTTTTGTTTGCTGCCAATTTTGGACCTTACAAAATCGTTTCTTTATTTACTGAAGTGAACTCAGAAAAGGAATCAGCTATTTCAGAAAAAGTATCAAATTCGATCGCGATACTTCCAAATGAAAATAAAAACACAAAATCGTTTCGTGCAGACATTACCGAAGGTCAAATTGGAGTCAAAGACGATTCTGATGTTGATGATGCTTTTGATAATGTTTTTCATCTAAAAATAGATGTATTACCTTCAAATGGCGAAAATGTTTATCTGGAATATGAATTGTTTGGCTACGATCAGGCAGCATCGATTTCGAGAAGTTTAAACAATCAGCCTAGTATTGGAGGACAATTTTTATCAGAAAATAAAAACTGGACAAAACAATCTGAGTTGCTTTCAGAAAGATCGTTAAGAGAAGGGGATAACGTTTTATTGTTTACAGCTCCCGAAGGAATTTCAAATAGTTATCGAATTAAAAATGTTCGAATTGTATATAAATTAGCAACACCGTCAGTTCATTATACTTTATTACAATCCCAAAATAAACTGTATATCAAGGGAACTAATTTCCCTTCCCAAATTAGAAAAATGAGTATTGGAGGAATTTCGATTGATGTAAGTCAGCCGGAATTTGAGTTGGTTTTGGATGCTGGAATTGTAGGTAAATCTATTTTGGTAACCAAAGAAACTACTTCGGGCGCAATTGTAAACGAAAAACTAGACGTAAATCATTTTGTAAAAGTAAATGGTTTTAGACCCATCGAAAATGCAAAAGAACGTGTGTCGAAAGTGGTAGATTCTCACATTGAAAATAAACTGATATACAAAGAGTTTTCGGCTATTTTTCCGGTTGGCGCGTTAAAGAATAATGTATCCGTTTCAGTAAGTGGATTAAGAAAAATAGACATTGCGCCATTAAATGCTGCAATGGTCAATGTGACAGGAACAAACGCAGGTTTCAGATTATTACCGCATGGTACTATTTTTGAAAAAGCAGTGACTTTGTCATTACCATTTGATAAAAAAGCAATTCCGGAAGGTTATACAGAGAAAGATATCAATGTATTCTATTTTGATGAAAACAAGAGATTATGGCAGGAAGTAACTAAGGATTCTCTGGATATTAAACAAGGAATTATTAAAGCGAAAACAACTCACTTTACTGATTTTATTGCGGGAATTATAAAAATGCCTGAATCGCCTGAAACTTCGGGTTACACGCCAACAAGTATAAAAGATTTAAAAGCGGCAAGTCCGTTAGTTGGGATTCAATCTATAGCACCACCATCTGCAAACGGAAGAGGAACGGCAAGCACAGGATTTTCAATTGTGATTCCAAACGGTAGAGGCGGAATGCAACCTTCTTTTAACCTGCAATATGATAGCGATGGCGGTCATAGTTGGGCAGGTACCGGTTGGGATATTTCGGTTCCAACAGTCAGTATCGACACCCGTTGGGGAGCACCAAGATATGATACGGCCAAAGAAACCGAAACCTATTCGATTTCGGGAGAACAATTAATTCCGAATTCGCATAGAGCTGAATGGGTTGGCAGAACGGCAGACAAACAATTTTATCCAAGACGCGAAGGGGCTTTTCAGCAAATTATTCGTAAAGGATCGTCTCCTAAAAATTATTACTGGGTTGTAAAAGACAAAAGCGGAGTAGCAAGTTATTACGGAGGCACAACTTCAGGACTTTTGACAGCCGGAATTTTGCAAGATGCAACAGGAAATATCGGTCATTGGGCACTTTGCCAACAAGTCGATTTAAAAGGGAATACAGTTACGTACGAATACGATAAAAAAGACGGTGAACTCTATCTTAAAAAAGTGTATTACACTGGGTTTGGTTCAGATAAAGGAAACTACAATGTAACATTTGTAAAAAGTGGCGATCTAGACGAAGCAACCCGTCCTGATGTACAAGTTTCGGCCAGATTAGGTTTTAAACAACTGAACAATCAATTACTGCGAAAAATCGAAGTGCGCTACAAAAGCGATATGGTGCGCAGTTATGAATTAAATTATAAAGAAGGCGCGTTTAAGAAAACCCTTTTAAAATCAGTATCAGAATATGACTCAGAGTCAAAATTGTTTTATACCAATACATTAGATTATTTTGATGATGTTCGTGATGCATCCGGAAAATACAATCCGTTTGGGCAGGAGCAGGTTTGGAGCGTGCCAAATGATAATCTTAAAAATAGTTCGATTCCGATTTTTAGTGATGTATTATTTTCTGGAAAACATTCTTTAGTAAGCAGTTCTGAGGGTTCGACCGAAGGTATAAGTTACAGACTCGGAGTAGGTTTGGCGACCAATACAGGAAGTTTAAAAGGATTTACTGTTGGAGGACACGGGGGAAACAGTTGGGGAACATCAGACACGGCCGTAATATTAGAAGATTTAGATGGTGACGGATTACCGGATAAAGTTTTTAAAACTAAAAACGGAGTTTATTATCGAAAAAACCTTGCAGGATCCGGACAAAATGGATTTGGAGAAATGCAGGCAATCAACATTAGCGATGTTGGATTTTCTAAATCGACCTCCTTTAACTGGGGAGTAGATTTAAATTTAAAATATGGAAATATAGGTTATGATCAACAAAGATCTACCAGTAAAACCAAAGTCTATTTTATGGACTTTAACCGAGACGGATTAATTGATTTTGTTCGTAATGGGCAAGTATATTATAACAGGTTAGAAAACGGAATTCCAACATTTAGAACCAGCAGCTCGGGAACACCGTCGCCAGTTTTTGGTGGAGGAGATATAACAATTCCGGGATTTACAGGAATCTCTGCCGAAGAAGTAGAAAAACAAAACCCCTTGCACGATGTGGTTCGAATGTGGGAAGCACCCGTAAAAGGGATTATTTCTGTTTCGCATCAATACCAACTTTTAGAAGAAACTACGCCCGAAAGAATAAAAGCTCGCGCCGAATATGTTAATAATGCAGGAGAAGATAAAGCAGATGGTGTGCGTCTGTATTTTCAAAAAGGAAATCAATTGGTTTGGAATGAGGCAATTGGTGCAAAAGATTATAGTCTTAAAAACAAACAAAACACTTCGATTTCTGTCGAAAAAGGAGAACGCTTGTATTTTAGAGTGAGCTCCGTAAAAGATGGAAATTTTGATGCTGTTACCTGGGATCCAACCATAACCTACACGCAGGTAAAACAATTTGATCGAAATAATTTAGGGAACCTGGTTGATAGTGATGTTGCAATATCTGCCAATTTAAAAGATGTGAATTCGTATTCGTTAGCAACATATAAGGCGAGTACCGATTTTTTTAGCAGTTCGATTGCCGGAAAAACAATTGCTGTGGCCGGAAATGTTTCGCTTAAAGGAATTTTGAACAAACCAGTAACCTCAGATCATGTTAGGCTTGTAATTACAAAAAACTATCTTGATCAGGCAAATCCGTCAGTAGTTGTCTTCGAGAAAACATTTTTGGCCAATGATGTTGCAGCATTCAATTTAGCCTCAATAACGTTACCAACATTCGAAGCCGAAACTCAAATAAGTCTTGCTTTAGAAACTCAAACTAATATCAATTGGCAAACAATATTTTTCGCGCCAACCATTATAATACCGGCTTATCCGGGGGCAATAGCAGAAGAAGTTCCTATGGAAGTTTCGCACTTGTTGTACAATAAAAGAGAAGGAAACTATACAATTCCGGGTATAACATCGACCGTAAATGGAAAAGTAAAATTAAATATAGTACCAACAGATTTAGTTTTGGCAGCGCCTTTTCCTGCCGGAACTGTTAATAGTTATAACGGAGACGTAATCATTTCGGCAAAGCAAAACAATTTGTTATTAGCGAGAAAACGCTATAAACTAACAGCAGGAACTTTGACTGAAGTTGTTAATGCTTTTGATAATGCAGTCGATTATCCGGAAGCAACAGCAGGAATTCCAATTCAGTTAGAAATAACAATTTCAAATCCGTTGTCTACCGCAATACTTCGAAATTACCCCAAACAAAACGCCTTAAATATTCAGGTTGAGGTAAGAGATTTAAAAGATGTTGCCGATTTGACTGATGATATAGTTTGGAACAAAACAATAGATGATTTTTCGATCTATAGTCTATTAAATTCTGATGAAAGAACTTTAGGATTGTACCAGCGCAATTGGGGCGGATTTGTTATCAATGGTACTTTGGCATCAGATACAATAGACCAGACGCAGCTTAAACAATCAGATGCTTATAATACAGAACCCGATTTAAACAATACGGATCCTGATAATTATGAAGGAAAAGGATATGAAATAGGAAATAGTTATTTTGTATCGTTAAATCCATCGTATACCAAAACAAAATGGGAAGGACTGGAAGAAGGAATTTATATAAAAGGACAAACCATTGGCACTTCACGATTGGGAGAAGATGATATCGCCGATTATACCGATTTTACGTTGCCATCTTTACAAGGCGGCAGTACATCTGCGCTGGATATGATTAGCGAGAGCAAGAGCAAGAGTATTTCAGCAGGAGTTTCGGCAGGACAGGCAAACATTGGCTACAGTAAATCTATTGATGGAGATTCGTACGTAACCCAAACAATGAGTGATTTTAACGGAGATGGATTTCCGGATTATATTCGTGGTGGAAATGTACAGCTTACAGCTCCTGTTGGAAAAATATCCGATGAAATAATCAATATTGGAGATAACTTTAGCCACGCCACAACAACATCTGAAGGACCAAATTTTGGCGGAAGTTATAGTCATGGTACAGCCAAAAGCGGTTTAGGAATGACTGTTGGAAAAGTTGCAGCACAGCGTGAATCTGCAAAAACGGCCGCTGAAAAAGAAGCTGAAAAAGCAAAAGATCAAATCTCTGTAAGTGCTTCACAAGGTCACGGAACAGATCGCTCGAGAATGATTCATAGTGATATTAACGGAGACGGATTACCGGATAAAATAACAGATTCCGGAGAGGTTTTACTCAATACCGGTTACGGATTTGTACCTGGTGGAAATTGGAATATTGGAAGTTTAAACAAAGGTTTTTCTACAGATTGGAGTGCCGGTTTAGGTTTTAGTATTAAACAAGGTTCAATTTCAGGCGGAGCCAATTATGCGAGATCAGAATCTGATGTCGACGAATCGTTTATGGATATAAATGGTGACGGACTGGCGGATAAAATTAGTTATCAGGGTAATAAAATGTTAGTTGCCTTTAACCTAGGAGATTCTTTTGATACTCCAATTGCATATCCAAAATATTCAGAAATGAATTTAAACAAAGGAGTAAGTTACGGAATGAATGCCAACTTCTCTTTTGATATTACAATTTGGTTGCTTCGTATCACGCCAACTGTTGGAGGAAGTAAAGGATGGAGTACAAGCCGTTCTGAAGGAACTTACATGGATATTGACGGAGATGGAAATCTGGATTATATCGTGTCTAAAGATGATGGACATCTTACTGCACAATTGTCGAATATTAAAAGAACCAATAAGCTAAAAAGTGTTACCAATGGCGCAGGAAATAGTTATGTGGTCGATTATGAATTATTGAAGCCTAGTTACGACAATCCTTCGGCCAAATGGGTTTTACAATCTGTAGATGTTTTTGACGGACATGTTGGCGATGGAATCGATCATTCGATTGCAAAATTTAGATACGAAGACGGATTTTACGATCGTCGTGAGAGAGAGTTTTATGGTTTTGGAAAAATAATTCAGGAGCAAATTGATGCGGCAGATAATTCTGTTTTTACAACTAGCGTTCAGGAATTTTACAATCAGGATTATTTCCGTAAAAATCTTTTGAAACGTTCTTATACTTTGGATAAAAACAACAAAATGCGTCAGGAATCTGAAAACGAATATAGTTTTACAGATGTTGTAACGCAGGCAAGTGTTCCGGTATCAGAACTGAATTTACCTTCGTGCGATGCAAAACGTATTTTTGTGGGAATGATTCATGCCAATCAAAAAGTATACGAAGGCGGAAGTGATTATCTCGAAACCAACACATTCAATACCTATGATGCCAACGGAAACATAACACAGTACCAAGATTTAGGAAACGGATCTGCCAATGATAAAGTAACGGCAAAAATTAGTTATTACGAAAGTACAACGCCTTATTACGGAGGAATACCAAAACAATTAGAAGTTTTTACTACTGATGGTTTACGCCGTAAAAGAGCTACAAGTATCAATACTACAACAGCCGAAGTTACCCAGATAAAAAATTACAGTGCGGCCGATAAAATTGCACTTACAGATATTGCTTATGATACGTACGGAAACCTGCAAAAAATTACGGGTCCTGCCAATTACAAAGGGCAACGTATGACTTTAGATTATACGTATGATACAGACAATCATCAGTTCATGACGGAGATTAAAGATGCTTTTGGTTACCAGAATAAAATGGAATACAATTACCGTTTTGGGGCGCCAATAAAAACGACAGACCGTAACGATCAAAGCAATACTTATACATTA
>Ga0302173_10000922_pt1 | contig 15206 bp, 9 predicted proteins | sample I_Fen_N3_1_FD_198785 | JGI IMG/M metagenome (GOLD analysis project Ga0302173, IMG submission 198785) | Peat permafrost microbial communities from Stordalen Mire near Abisko, Sweden - I_Fen_N3_1 | ecosystem: Environmental > Terrestrial > Soil > Wetlands > Permafrost | place: Sweden: Abisko... | reverse complement strand
AGTCATGCTAAATACTATTTTATCATTACTAGCTGTTTTAAAAACCAATTGGACAAACAGACAGCGAGAAATAATATGGGATTCTTTAAAATACGAAGATGGTCAGGGAAAAAGTGCAGAAAGATTAAGCATAGCGCAATCATCAGTACAAAGAGGACTAAATAATGGTAATTATTATGCTTATAAAGGAGCACTCGATACCGTCAGTAATATACTGAAACAGATAAGGGGAGAGGATGTTTAAAGAATATTTCGTTACATTATTATTCGCACATATACTTGGAGATTTCTATGTTCAAACAAGTAAGATGGCTGAGAAAAAAGAAGAAAGCATAAAATGGGTGTTGGTTCATTGTCTGTACTATTGGGTGACAATCTTGGCGCTTTCAATTCCAATTTTATCGTGGAGGACAGTTTGGATTGGGATTATAATGGCGACATTTCACACTTTAATTGATGTATGGAAATATTGGTATGTTTCTAAGCTTAAAAGGAAAAATAGAATGACGCTGATGAAAGATAGAAATATATTTTTTATAGACCAGTCATTACATTTGATATGTCTGGTGATAATTTCTTATTGGATAGTGATATATAATAACTCGATTTCAATTTATTGTATTTTTATTATTTTTTTTAATACGATTGGAATATCTAAAATGGGATTTGTATATTGGGGAGCAGCATTATTTATCATACACAAACCGGCCAACATAGCAATCTCGAAGTTATTAGCAAAATATAAACCACAGAGCAGTGAAGCCGAAAAGAAGAAAGATAAAAACGCAGGAAGATTTATTGGAACAATTGAAAGAATTATTATCATAATTTTAATTTCAATTGGTCAGTATGCTGCAATTGGATTGGTACTGACTGCGAAGTCCATAGCAAGGTATGATAAAATATCGAACGAACCAGATTTTGCAGAGTACTATTTACTTGGGACACTTCTTAGTACATTGATCGTTATTATCATATCATTTATTTTGTAATATGATTAGGATTGTAGATTAGAATGTGGATTGTGGATTTGGATTGTGGATTTGGATTGTAGATTTGAATTAGAATTGTAGATTAGAATTTAAATTGTGGGTTATAAAAAGTGAACTGTTATAGAGAAGAGGTATAAATGTGGAATTAAATAGTCAGAAAATACGTGCGATTGCACCCGAGATGGATCCGCTTCGGATGGGTATGGGTTGGAAAGAAAATGATTTGGGAAAACCACAAATCATTGTGGAAAGCACATTTGGAGATAGTCATCCTGGAAGTGCACATCTGATGGAATTTGTTGATAATGCCGTATCGGCAATCAATAAAAATGGCGGAAAGGCTGCCAGATATTTTGCAACAGATATATGTGATGGTATGGCACAAGGACATGATGGCATCAATTATTCTTTGGTGTCTAGAGATACAATTGCCAATCTTATTGAAATACATGCAAAGGCAACAACATTTGATGCTGGCGTATTCATTGCCAGCTGTGATAAAGGCGTACCTGCACAGCTGATGGCAATTGGAAGAATCAACATCCCTTCTATAATTGTAACTGGTGGTGTCATGGATGCAGGACCGGATTTGCTAACATTAGAGCAGATTGGAAAATACAGTGCAATGTATAAAAGAGGCGAGATCACCGAGGAACAGCTAACTTACTATAAACATAATGCGTGTCCGTCTTGCGGTTCCTGTTCATTTATGGGAACAGCAGCAACAATGCAAGTTATGGCAGAAGCATTAGGGCTGATGTTACCAGGAAGCGCATTGATGCCAGCAACCTGCAAAGATTTAAAAGATGTTGCATTTAGGGCTGGAGCACAGGCTGTTAAATTGGCAACAATGGGCCTGAAGCCAAGTGATATTGTAACGATGAGATCATTTGAAAATGCGATTTTAGTACATGCAGCAATTTCCGGTTCAACGAATTCTCTACTTCATATTCCAGCAATTGCACATGAATTTGGACTTGAAATAGATGCAGATACATTTGACAGGATGCACAGAGGTGCTCATTATCTGTTAAATATTCGCCCATCTGGAGAATGGCCAGCACAGTATTTCTATTATGCAGGTGGAGTGCCTAGAATAATGGAAGAAATAAAAGATATGCTTCATCTCGATGTTATGACTGTGACAGGTAAGACTTTGGGTGAGAATCTTGAAGATTTAAGAAACAGCGATTATTATGATAAATGTGACAAATATCTTGCTCAAGTTGGCAGGAAAAGAACCGATATTATTCGTGATTTCGATAATGCATTTGGTACCAATGGTTCCATTGCAATTCTAAAAGGAAATCTTGCACCAGAAGGTTCTGTTGTAAAACATACAGCAGTTCCAAAAGAGATGTTTAAGGCAATCCTTAGAGCAAGGTCATTTGACTCAGAAGAAGAAGCGATTGCAGCCGTGTTAAATAAGGCCATTAAGCCAGGCGATGCAGTGATAATTCGTTATGAAGGACCAAAAGGTAGTGGAATGCCAGAAATGTTCTATACAACAGAAGCAATTGCCTCAGATGAAGAATTGAGCAAGTCAATTGCACTGATTACGGATGGAAGATTTTCAGGGGCATCTAAAGGTCCGGCTATTGGACATGTATCACCAGAAGCAGCTGATGGAGGCCCAATTGCACTAGTTGAGGAAGATGACTTGATAGAGATTAACATAGAAAAAAGAATTCTTCAATTGGTTGGCGTCAAAGGAAATCTGGTATCTGAGAAAGAAATGAGCAAAATATTGGAAGAACGTAAGAAAAACTGGACAAAAAAGCCAGAAAAGTACACATCTGGGGTATTGAAATTATTTACCAGACATGCGGTATCACCTATGAAAGGCGGATACATGGCTTAGGAAAAGGTTGCGAATATTAAGATTAGATATTATAAACGGCCGATAGTTGATAATGCAACTATCGGCCGTTTTGTTTAATAAAAAATATAGTAAATGATTAACATTCTTTACAAGAATAGTGAGTGTGCAATAATTTATGTGCAATATCACTGTTAGGGTGATCAAGAAATTCATCATAAAGTTCGATAATAGCAGGATTCTCATGTGATTTACGAATTGATTTGCTACGGTCCTCTTCGTAAAGTGCATTGGCTCTTGTTTTAAGAATCTCATAATCTCCGTGCATATAAGGTTGACCGCCACCATCGATACATCCGCCAGGACAAGCCATGATTTCAATTATATGATAATTGGCTTCACCGGACCTGATTTTATCCAGAAGTTTTCTGGCATTACCTAATCCACTTGCAATGGCAGCATTTACGTCCATATCGTTGATGTGTATCGTTGCCTCACGAATTCCATCCATACCACGAATCATTGAAAATTCTACATTATCTAGTGGTTCATTAGTAATCCATTCATATGCTGTACGAAGTGCAGCTTCCATAACACCGCCAGTAACTCCGAACAAAACGGCTGCACCAGTAGATTCTCCAAGGAAATCGTCAAATTCTTCATCAGGAAGAGAATGAAAGGAGATGCCGGCTTCTTTAATCATCTTAGCAAGTTCTCTTGTACTGATTACGATGTCTACTTCATTGTTCATTTCTTCTCTGGCAGCTTCATATTTTTTTGCAAGACAAGGCATGACAGATACAACAATCATATTTTTCGGATCAATATTCATTTTTTTTGCATAGTAGCTTTTTGCAATTGCTCCAAACATTTGTTGTGGAGATTTACAGCTAGAAGGTACGTCCAGTAAATCTGTAAATTCATGCTCAAAGAAATTAATCCATCCTGGACAGCAGCTAGTTAGCATAGGGAGTCTGCCACCATTATTGATTCGATCCATCAATTCAGCGGCTTCTTCCATAATGGTAAGATCAGCAGCAAAATCAGTATCGAACACTTTGTCGAAGCCTAGGGAGCGAAGTGCAGCAACCATTTTTCCGGTAACTGCTTTTCCACTATTATCTTCGAAAGCTTCGCCTAAAGCTGCACGTACGGCAGGTGCCGTCTGGACGATAACAAATTTCTCATCATCGTTAATAGCACTCCAGACTTTTTCGGTATTATTGACTTCAGTTAAAGCTCCAGTTGGACAGACAGAGACACACTGACCACAAAAGGTACAGTTGGTATCAATCATTGGCATGCCAAAGGCAGGGGAAATGATAGTGTTAAAACCTCTATTGATTGGTGACAATACAGATACAGTCTGAATTTGGCTACAGACGGTAACACATCGTCTGCATAGGATACATTTATCCAAATTCCTCTCAATTGAAGAACTTGAGAAATCTTTTGGAAAACTTGACATGGCGCCTTTGTACTTCATCTCTCGGATACCCATATCTGCCGCAAGTTTCTGCAGCTCGCAAAAAGTATTCTTTTCACATAACAGACAATCCTGAGGGTGGTCTGATAAAAGTAGCTCTACAACGGTCCTTCTGGATGTAATGGCCTTGATGGAACTGGTTTTTACAACCATTCCTTCAGTAACGACAGTGTTACAAGCAGGAGCAAGATTGCGCCTCCCCATTACTTCAACTACACAAACACGACAAGAACCGGGATTGTGCTCTACTCCATTGTGAAGATTCATATGACATAATGTTGGAATAAAAATATTCATTAATTTTGCAGCTTCGAGAATCGTAGTGCCTTCTTCAACCTGCAACGTTTTATCATTAATTGTTAGGGTAATTAAACTCAAAATTTTCACCTCTTTCTTGAAATATGAGCACATCAGATTTTACTGATCGCATTCACTGGACAACTGGAGTAGCAGGCACCACATTTGATACATTTATCTTGATGGATTAAGTGAAGTCCTTTTACATTACCTGAGATACAGGAAACTGGACAGCTTCTAGCACACTTCGTACAACCAATACATTTGTTTGTGATTTCAAATCGTATTAGTTTCTTACATACACCGGCAGGACATTGGTGATCTCTTACGTGTGCAACATATTCATCCCAAAAATATTTCATAGTGCTAAGTACCGGGTTAGGAGCAGTTTGACCTAGGCCACACAAAGATGTATCTTTAATAATCTGACCGAGCGCTTTTAGGGTTGCAAGATCTTGCTCCGTACCCTCACCATCTGTGATCTTTGTTAATATTTCAAGGAGCCTTTTGGTACCAACTCTACAAGGAGTACATTTGCCACAAGATTCTTCCACAGTAAACTGAAGATAGAATTTTGCAATATCTACCATACAATTGTCTTCGTCCATTACAATCATTCCACCAGAACCCATCATAGAACCAATTGCGGTCAAAGATTCATAATCTATTGAAAGATCCAGATTTTCAGCAGTAATACATCCACCAGATGGACCACCGGTCTGAACTGCTTTGAATTTTCGATTATTTTTAATCCCTCCGCCAATATCGTAGATAATCTCTCGTAAGGTAGTTCCCATTGGAACCTCTACTAATCCTACATTGTTGATTTTACCTGCAAGTGCAAATACTTTGGTTCCTTTCGAACCAACAGTACCGATAGCATTGTACCACTCTGCACCATTAATTAAGATTGCAGGTATATTTGCAAAGGTTTCTACGTTATTTACGCTAGTTGGCTTTCCCCAGAGTCCACTTTCTGCAGGGAAAGGAGGTTTGTTTGTTGGTTCACCACGTTTCCCTTCGATAGAATGAATTAGAGCAGTTTCTTCACCGCAAACGAAGGCGCCTGCACCATATTTTAATTCAATATCAAAATTGAAGTTCGTTCCAAGAATATTATCACCAAGAAGTCCTAGTTCTTTGGCTTGCTTTAATGCTATTTTGATACGGTTTACTGCCAATGGATATTCTGCACGGATATAAATAAAGCCCTTGGAAGCACCAATGGAATATCCTGCGATGGCCATTGCTTCTAGTACGCTGTTTGGATCGCCTTCTAGTATGGAACGATCCATGAAAGCTCCAGGATCTCCTTCATCAGCATTACAGATGATATATTTTTGATCTGCATCATAAGATTTTGCTGAAGCCCATTTCCTACCGGTGGGGAAACCACCGCCGCCTCTTCCTCTCAGTCCTGAATCAACTATAACTTTAATAACTTCATCAGGGGTCATTTGTGTAATCGCCTGTGCCAAAGCAAGGTATCCTTTCACACCAATGTATTCTGAAATATCTTCGGGATTAATAAATCCGCAATTTCTTAGTGCAATTCTTTTTTGCTTTTTATAGAAGGACATCTCATCCTGTCTTTTCACTTTTCCTTTGATGGAAGGCTCCTCATAAAGAAGTCGCTGCACTAATCGGCCATTTAGTAAATGCTCCGAAACAAGTTCCTGGGCATCATCAGGAGTAACTTGTATATAGAAGGTATTATCAGGATTGATGTGAACAATTGGACCTTTTTCACAAAATCCGAAGCAGCCGGTTACAGATACGGTAACTTCATCAGAAAGTCCCGTCTTCTCAATCTCTTTTCTAAGGTTTTCGATAATTTTTGGACTATCGGATGATTGACATCCGGTCCCTCCACAGACAGTAATATGGCGCTGGCATCTTTTGTTTTCAGCTGCTAATTCTGCTTCACGAGATGGTGTACGCATTTCCAATTTTTTAGAATAATTATAAAATAAAAGTTGTAGTTCTTCGTAAGATTTCACTTTATTCAACACCGCGCCCCCCTATTCATTATATTCATCTATGGTTTTGACAACCATTTGTTTTGTGAAATGACCATATACCCTGTCATTTACAGTGACTACGGGAGCAAGACCGCACGCGCCAACGCATCGTAAGACCTGAAGTGTGTATTTCCCATCAGGTGTTGTCTCTCCAACTTTAATACCTAGTTTCCGTTCGAATTCATCAAGAATATCGGCGGAACCTTTTACAAAACAAGCGGTTCCCATGCAAACATTAATGACATGTTTTCCAGTAGGAACTTCTGTGAAATAGGAGTAAAAGGTGACGACTCCGTTTACTTCTGAAACAGGCTGATTTAATTGCTTGGCTACAAATCTTTGAACGTCTTCCGGTAAGTAACCGAAAATTTCCTGAGCTTTGTGAAGTACGGCGATTAGCGAGCTGGTCTTGTCAGGGATTTCATTGATGAATTCTTCAAGTTCTGCGTAATGCGGGTCTCTTGGTCGATTAGAACACATGAAATGGTACCTCCTTTTATTTGGTGTAGATTGATATAATTATAACATGATTGTCTAAAGTTTAACAAGAAAAAAACATTTAAATATACTAAAAAAAGACTGACATTTGTTACCACTATGCTATGAAAAATAGGAAATTTTATGCTTCGATTGAGGAAGAACAAGTAAAATTTGAATATTTATATATATAATCGCCAAATTGTGGAAAAAAGCTATAATTCAAGAAAAATTGTCGGAGAACTAGAATAATAAACTAAAACTGTGTACTTATATAAGAACAAAATAAAATATTATTTGATAATTGTTGACGAGAGTAAGCCTGGATGGTAATATTAGGGAAAATAATTACTGCTTACATTAGCACAGCGCAGTAATATTTACAGTGATTTTGAAATTCACTTAAGAAGTCTGAATAGGCTAATTATGGACAATACATAAAGTCAAAATCGGCTATTATGTTAGGGGAAAATAGTATGCCAAAAGTATATTTAAATGTGAAAAAAATTATCGGTAAAGTTGTTGTAATATTCATGTTGGGTATATTCCCTTTTATTACTCACGATGCACTTTACGATATAACGATTACTAGGTACAATATATTCTTAACAGTGGTAATAATTGCATTTTTGTTAATGATTGTAAATGAATTTATTCATATGATAGATATGAAGCTTTACAGATTCAGGAAGATGGAGCAAAGTCAAGCGCAAAAGTCTCATCAGGTGTCGATACTGCAATCAGGGATAAATCGTGAATTACGGTTAAAAATCAACCTGGAAGATATTCTCATTTTTACATTTTTCCTAATATGCACACTGTCTTGGCTTCTTTCGGATTACAGGGTTGAAGCGCTAACGGGCGCTGGAAGTCGCTATACAGGATATCTGTTTATGACTGGATTGTGTATGTTGTATGTTATTGCTAAGAGATGTTATCAGTATTGTGAATGGGATTTGATTATAATATTTGCTTCAGTAATGCTCATAAACGGCTTGGCAGTATTGAATTTCTGCGGGATTGATCCATTTGGATTTTTTACGCAGATGAAAGCCTCATCAAAAGATAGTTTTATATCGACACTTGGAAATATAGATATATTTGCGGCATATACGAGTATCTTCACACCTATTGCAGTGGTAATGTTCATGAAGAGCAAGAAACAAGGAAAAACTATATTTTATGCCATTGCAGTTTTCTTTACGATGATGGGAATATTAGTTTCCAATAGTGATTGTGCATTTGTTGGACTTTTTACTTTAATAGGGGCAGTTGTGTATCTACTTTTAAAGACTTCTAAAAATGTAAGAAGATTTTTAGAGGTCATTATTATTTTTGGTGTTGCAGTTTTAGTGGCAGCATATTTACAAGTTTTAGGAAAACAGGTTTCAATTAATAGTATTAGAAGATTCACTGGAATTTCGGGTGGCATTGTTAGCGTCAAAATTGCAGTTATAATACTACTGGTTGGAGCCATTTTACTGATTTGTTTGAATTTTAAAACTATAATTTCTCGATTTGATAAAATAGATAATTCTGATATTTTAAGATATATATTGATGTGTGCCTTATTTGTTATCGCTTTGGCACTTATATTTTCGTTTTTGTATTTTTCGCTTGTAAACAAAACTGCTAATTTGGGAAATGCGGCTGGGTATTTTAGGTTTGATGATTCGTGGGGAACGAATCGAGGATATATCTGGAGAATATCAGCGGGGGCTTATACTGGATTACCTCTACTTCACAGAATTTTTGGGACGGGTGAAGCATCTTTTAGATTTACAATCTCAGTACTAACGGCACAGCAGGATTCTATGTACTTTTCAAAAATCCTGGATAGTGCTCATAATGAATTACTTCACTACATGATAACAATCGGCGTTCTTGGGCTGGTAAATTATATATTGATCATCGGACATTTATTGAAACATTTATTTACGAATGAAGAAAATACCCCGATTCAGTACGCATTAGGGCTTGCGGTTTTATGCTATTTTGTACAAAGCATATTTAACATTGCCCAACCAATTACCACGCCGCTGTTGTTTATAGTGTTGGCAATATTATCATCAGCCAACAACAAAAATATGAAAAAGGGGTATAATTTTTATGAAGAAAAACATGAATAAGACAATGAAACGTTTCATGGCATTTTTCCTTGTATGCGTGCTTGTATTTTCTCCGAATGTAGGGAAGATATTTGCAGCAGATACAACAGCAACAGTACCAAATGATGCTATATGGACGGTTACGGATGTGGGGGATCAAGCATTATATAATTTCCTTGTGGCGATGTATCCGAGTAATGATGGCCATCTTTATAGAGCGGATACTGCGAAATTGACATATTTGAATTCATATTCAGGCAATTATCTGAGTTTTGTCGATTCATATAGCAATCTCCATAAGATTTGTCCCAAAATAACAGAGTTCTCAGTTAATAACTTCAAGAGTCAGGTAGCCTTTGACACATATTTAAATGTACTTGGGGAATATGTAACAGATGGACAATCATTAGTTCATAGAATTGAATTACCTACAACATCTAGTGGGAACTACATAATTAATGATAATAATGTTACGGCACTTGAGAAGCTAACAAATCTCGACAGCATCGCTATCAATACGTCTTTGATCAGTGAGACTAAGATTAACGAATTATTGGCAGCAATTAGCAATAAAATGACATCTTGCCAAATATATGGGGATAATTCTTCAAAGAACATTGACTTGTCAAATTTGAAAACAATGGTGAATGAGACAAATAATTCAACAGGTGCTCTTTATATATATAGTAATCTGTCAACTGGAACATTCGAAAACCTTAAAAAATTACATGGTTTGACTTCATTAACGATATCGGGATTAAGTGGAGATTGTACATTTGATTTATCTAGTTTTGTTAAGTTGAATACTATATCTCTTACGGGCACTGGAATTACTGCAGTCCCAGATTTTAGCAACTTACTAGCTATGAATGTTAGTATTGGTAATAATTCCTTAAACAGCAAAGATAGAACTTATTTAACTGGTTTGAAATTAAATAAAAATGTGGCTTATGGTAGCCTTTCATTCATCGGCGTTGATCTTTCAACACAAGACAATGTTGGAATGGAGAGCCAATATAATTTGAAATTAATTCAAAATCTGAATATTTCAAACTGCAAGTTGTCAGGAAATACGATTGATTTTAGTCAAATTGGTACACAGACGGGTCAGTCAGGTGGGTATTACTTATCAGGACTTGGATGGACTAGCATTTACAACAGTGGACTTACTTCTGTAAAAGGTCTTGATACACCTCATAACAACGCTAGTAGGCTTGAGTTGTTAGGAAATTCCCTTACAGAAATAGGAGACATTACAGATAGTAACTGGAGAAATCTGTCGACTCTTAATCTGTCAGATAATGATATAAGTAAAATAGGCGAACTTCCATCATTAATAATGAGCCTATTTCTTGATAATAATGCAATTAGCGATCCTAATAGTATTTCAAGCATCTCGGCAACAATAGGTGAGGGAGATGCTAAAACTTCAAAATACAAAAATATGAGTCTATTAAATTTGAGTAGAAATCAATTAACCACGCTGCCTGATATTAGCAAAATATCTTCGCTTGAAAAGAACTATGGTCTTGGGGAGTCCTATCTTAATCATTTAGTGGTATATGGAAATAATTTCACATCTGCATTGGAATCGTTTAAGGGTAAAGTATCAGATACGTTCTACAGTGATCCAAACTGGCTTAATAAGGCTATGGCAAAAGTGACATCAAGTGGAATCTTGTATTATGAGAAAGTTACAGACTCACTTATATCATCCCTATACTCAGGTGGAAATTCCATCTATTTGTATACAGATGATCAGAATATTTCAATAGGCCAAGAAATAATGGGGTGGCTAAAATTAAAAGGAATAAATCTAACAATCTATTATATTGATATAAACTCTAGATCAATCTTAAAAACAATCAGTATAAATGGAAATCAGCTTGCTTCAACAGAAGAATTTTCCTATTCTTTTGTAAGCGAGGAGAGCACTTATAAAGCTCAGATTGTATCAGCATTTAAGGGTGGGGATGTTTTGGCTACGTATACGAGCGTAGACAAGGACCCTAACAGAGCTGGAGTAACCATATCTGACAATTCTAACAGTAACCCATTTGCTAGCAAGATGCAGTCAGGAAAATACTACAATCTATATCAATTTAATACAGAAAATAATTCATACGTTTATTCGTCTACGATAAGCAACATAAGCTATAATTCTTGCACAGGAACATACTTCATTGTTGATGTAGATGCTGATCAGAATATAGGCTTCTATCTGAATGGTTTTGGCGCAAAGATTGGATATTATAAGACTACTGACAATGCCGAAATTTCGAGGATTATTGACAGTTCGATTAAAAATAATATATCGTCTATAACAGTATCAGCAAAGGAATTTACAATATCAGCTGAGACGATACAGAAACTGATAGATTCAAAATCGAGTCTAACCATAAATTATTTTGATGGTAATAATGCATCACAGAATGCATGTATTTCTTATTATAGTGCAAAAGTGTTAGATACTAAAATTTCATTTTCAACGATAGGTGAGTCGAATGTGATAAATGCAGATCTTGTTAAGGCATTTACATATGGTACTCCAGAAAAATATTATACAGTAGTTAAGGGTAATTCATCAAACTGGGTAACCGTTAATTATTCATCTTCCTATTCATTGCCTGATACAACCAATTATAGTGTTTATGCATACGACGAAGAATCAAAGGATTTTGCCCTTGTTTCAACGAACATTGCAGATTATAATAAAGTCGCTTTTATGCTAAATACGTCAGGATCATATTTTGTTGTACCTGTTAACTCGGACACCTATGTTAAGAAGAATGTATCTTCATATAACTTTGCAGAATTGAGCGATGCGGTGATTTCAAGACAGATAAAGCTAGCATCAAAGTATCCTAATGTTGCACTGACTTTTTCTGCTGATAAGGATATTATACTGTCAGAAGCGACACTTACAGCATTAAAAACATCGGCAAAGAGCATATCTGTATATTACTATGGAGGTAGCTCAGGATCAATATGGCTAGGATCTACAATGGTAAATGGAACAACGTTAGATTCTGTTGCTGGTGGATTGACTTTGAAAGGTCCAGAAATTGTAAAATCGGATGCTATTGCAAAATTGGATATAGCATTTGCTCCATTCGGAAAAGCAGCGGGATATTTTACTGTAAATGATAGTCATAATAAGGGAGTTTCTACAAGTGTTGCACCTTCACTTATTTCAAATGGTAATATTAGTACAAATGAAAAAGTGAATCTATTTAAATACGATAGTGTAGCCAACAAATTTGTCAAATCAGTTCAAAATATATATGTGCTTTCACATTACGAACTTTCGGCGGGAACATATGCAGTTGCATATGTAGCTGACTATGTAACACCTAGTGATGCTCAACAAGAAACACAGCCACCAACGGTAGAGCCGACGCAACCAGTGACTGAAGCACCAACACAGCCAGCAACTGTAGCACCAACACAGCCAGCAACTGTAGCACCAACGCAGCCAACGACTGTAGCACCAACGCAGCCAACGACTGTAGCACCAACACAACCAACAACTGTAGCACAAACGCAACCAACAACTGTAGCACAAACGCAGCCAACAACAGAAGTGTCTACACAACCTTCTGGCTCACTTGAAGTTACGACTGCACAAGGTGTAAATAGTGCACCTGCGGTTGTACAGAATGCAGTGATAAGCAATGAATTGGTTGAATCATCAGTTATTTCTAGCATGAAGAGTACAGTGCTTCCAGAAGTTGAAGTGATTTCACAGGGTGCACCTGTAGTGAATTCAAACTTATTTCAAAGTATGAAGGAAAATCATAAGGATGTTACATTAGGCGTTGTTAATACAAGCAATCAGCTGCAGTATTCTTGGACATTCAATTATGATACTTTAAAGAATACGGGTGTTACAATTGATCTTTCCGTTAAGTTTGATACTGATAAAAAAACAGAAATTGAAAAAATAACGGGAACCAATGCGGCAATGTACCTAGAATTTGCATATCATGGACAACTTCCTGGACCAGCAACAATGAAGACTTACGTGGGTGATCAATATAAGAATGGTGACATTGTTTATCTATATTATTATAATGAAGAATCAGGAAAAGTAGAAGCAATTGGCGGTGGTGGACTTAACGTACAAGCAGGTTATGTGGAATATACAATTACACATTGTTCTGTTTACTTCCTCTCAACAACGGCACCTGATGTTTTAGGAGTTGGTTTTGAAAGTGCAGTAGGATCATCGCAACTTAATGCTTCTGTAGCTACAGGAGATATGTCAAATCATCAGTCAGTATTAGCAATTTTATTTGGTGGATCCATTTGTTTGATTGGTTATGGAACATTATATTTCAGAAGAAGAAAGAAATTACAAAGATAATATATCGATGTAAGTATTAAAACGAAAGATCTCCTATGTCTCAGTTAAATTAGAGACACATAGGAGATCTTTTTGTTTGTTGCAAAATAAATTATTGAAACAAACTAAAAATTATTAGAGTTCAATGAATAACTTTGAAAATGAATCAGAAAATTTTTGTAAGAATAAAGGATAGCATTGCCAAAAATAAAGATTTACTTGACAGAGTTGAAAAAAATGTGTATTGTAATATTATATTAAAAGATTGCACACAATCAAATATAACACAATTTAATGTAATGCAATCAAACAAAGAACAATTAAATAGGATGTTATCGACAAAGAAAGAGGTAATGTATATGAATATTTATGATTTAGAATTAAAAGGTGTAAAAGGTGAAACAGTATCAATGAAGGAATATGAAGGTAAAGTTCTTTTGATCGTAAATACAGCGACGGGTTGTGGATTTACACCACAATATGAAGGCTTACAAAAATTATATGATAAGTATCAAGATAAAGGTTTTGAAGTTTTAGATTTTCCATGTAATCAGTTTGGTCATCAAGCGCCTGGAAGCGATGAAGAAATACATGATTTTTGTCAATTAAGATATAAGACAAGCTTTCCTAGATTTTCTAAAATCGATGTAAATGGTAAGAATGCAGATCCTCTATTTAAATTTTTGAAAAAAAATAGTGAATCAACATTAGGAACAACAATCAAATGGAATTTTACAAAATTTTTAGTGGATAGAGAAGGAAATGTTGTTAAGCGTTATGCACCAACAACGGAACCAATTGATATTGATGAAAAAATAGCAGAACTTTTACAAAAATAAATGTAACTGTTCAGTACCTGAACAATTACTAGCTTCGCGATGAACATAAATTGCCATAAAGATGCAATTTGGCACTGTAAAACCCGGATTTTTGCTAAAAGCAAGCAAAAATGCCTCGCGGAATACTTCCTTCTGAATAGTTACAAATAAATCACGTTTAAAACAACTAGGTATGCGCATTGTCAATGTCTTGCGTCGCAAGCCATTTTCAGAGCGAGCCGATAAAAGATGCACAGAAAAGATGCACAGAAAAGATGCACAGAAAAGATGCACAGAAAAGATGCACAGAAAAGATGCACAGAAAAGATACACAGAAAAGATACGCAGAAAAGATACACAGAAAAGATACACAGAAAAAATGCACAGAAATGAGGAAAAATATGGCTACAGTAAAATTAACATTAGAGAATGTAGATAAAGAAGTGTTAAATGAAAAAGGGATTGTAATAGTGGACTTTTGGGCAACTTGGTGTGGTCCATGCAAAATTCTTTTACCAATAATCGAAAGTCTTTCTGAGCAGTTTGCAGAAATGAAGATTTGTGAAGTAAACGTGGATGAGCAGACTGAATTGGTAGAAAAATTCGATGTTATGACAGTTCCAACGCTTATGATATTTAAGGATGGAAAAGTAGTAAGTACGTCAATAGGAAAAAAGACAAAATCAGATATTTTAGAAATGTTAAAAAATTTATAGGAGAGTAAGAGGTGCACAGATGTATGATATGATTATAGTCGGTGCGGGACCTGCTGGTTTGTCAGCAGCAATCTATGGGGTTCGCGCAGGAAAGAGTGTTTTAGTACTAGAAGCTGATTCTTATGGC
>Ga0302173_10000919_pt1 | contig 15258 bp, 12 predicted proteins | sample I_Fen_N3_1_FD_198785 | JGI IMG/M metagenome (GOLD analysis project Ga0302173, IMG submission 198785) | Peat permafrost microbial communities from Stordalen Mire near Abisko, Sweden - I_Fen_N3_1 | ecosystem: Environmental > Terrestrial > Soil > Wetlands > Permafrost | place: Sweden: Abisko... | reverse complement strand
AATCCCATATGCTTCTAGAGTATATGATAGCGCAGAGATGACTAACCTTGTAGATAGTTCATTAGAGTTCTGGCTAACATCAGGAAGATATACAGATGAATTTGAACTAAAATTTGCCGAATATTTAAACGTGAAATATTGTTCATTGGTTAATTCTGGATCATCTGCTAACTTAAATGCATTTATGGCATTGACCTCATCGCTGTTGGGCGATAGACAGGTCAAAAGAGGGGATGAAATCATCACTGTTGCAGCTGGTTTTCCTACTACAGTAACACCTATCATCCAATATGGAGCGATTCCTGTATTTGTTGATGTAACAATTCCTCAGTACAACATTGATGTAATGAAATTAGAAGAAGCATTGTCAGATAAGACAAAAGCCGTTATGATTGCGCATACATTAGGTAACCCTTTTGATTTAGGAAAAGTAAAAGCATTCTGTGATAAAAACAATCTTTGGTTAATTGAAGATAACTGTGATGCGTTAGGCACAAAGTACACAATTGACGGAGTAGAAAAATTCACAGGCACAATTGGTGATATTGGAACATCAAGCTTCTACCCTCCTCATCATATGACAATGGGCGAAGGTGGAGCGGTATATACGAACAATCCATTACTTAACAAAATCATTCGATCATTTAGAGATTGGGGCAGAGATTGTGTATGCCCATCAGGTAAAGATAATCTTTGTGGACATAGATTTGACAAACAGTATGGTGAATTGCCAGTCGGATATGATCACAAATATGTATATTCACATTTTGGATATAATCTGAAAGCAACTGATTTGCAAGCATCAATCGGATGCGCACAACTTGTTAAGTTCCCAGGATTTGTTGAAAGAAGAAGACATAATTTTGATAGATTAAGCGCAGCACTTCAATCAGAAACTGGTAAATTAATTTTACCTATACCATGTGAAAATTCAAAACCAAGTTGGTTTGGCTTTTTAATCACATGTAAAGAAGGTGTTGATAGAAATGCTGTAGTTCAATATATTGAGAATCATGGCGTTCAAACACGTGCACTTTTTGCAGGAAATCTAATCAAGCATCCATGCTTTGATCAAATGAGAGCAACAGGCGAAGGGTACAGAGTCGTTGGAGAATTAACAAATACAGACAGAATTATGAATGACACATTTTGGATAGGCGTATATCCAGGTATGAATGATGAAATGATTGATTTTATGGCTAAAACAATTAAGGATGCAGTGAAATAATGCAAGAAAAAGTAGGAGTTGGAACCAAAACATGGCAGTTTCTGGACCGTACGGCTAAGGTTGTTGTAGACGCAATATTGGGAATCTTCAAAATTAAAGTTTCTGATGAAAAATGGGACTCATTTATGCAGTTTGTCAAATTTGGCCTAGTCGGCGTAACAAATACATTTATTTCATATGGTGTTTATCTGATATTCTTATTTGTATTGGGTCCTGATTATTATCTGGTAGGAAGCGTCGTAGGATTTTTTGTGAGCGTTCTCAATTCATTTTATTTGAATGATAAATTTGTGTTTAAGAAAAAAGAGGATGAAAGCCGTTCTAAGTCCAAGGCACTGATAAAGGTATTTCTCTCTTATGCATCAACAGGCTTAGTTCTTAGCAATATATTGCTGATAATATTCGTTCATGTCTTGCATGGACCAAAAACAATTGGACCGCTTATTGTTCTGATTATAACAATACCATTGAACTATATTATGAATAAGGTGTGGGCATTTAAAGATGGCAAATAAAAAAAAAATTGACTGTATTAAGATTGCATTTTATGCATCAATGGTAATCGCATTGTTATATTTGGTTATATTTGGAATTGTAACGAATGAAGCGCCATATAAGTTTCTTATATATAGCTACGGAAATACTATGATTGGTGACTTTTGGATGTGCGTACAGGATAATCTTACGATGCAGCCTTATATTAACAATAGTAGCTATCCTGCTTTAGCTTGTTTATTTTTTGGATTTTTTGCAAAACAGATTCCTGTAGAATCAAATGGAGGGTTTGATTTTTCTGCACCTGCTAATAATATATTATTTTTCGCATATATGTTAGTTACAATAAGTGTATTTATTAATCTCTTGAATAGCTATAAGGCAGGAAATCAATTTGAAAAGGCATTTTTTGGAATAATCATACTTTTATCCGCACCATATATATATATGTTTGAAAGAGGCAATCTTATTTTTGTTGCTTTGTTATTTTCAATGGCATATGTTTTTGGAAAAGATTCAAAGAACAAATATGTTAGAGAACTATCATATATATGTTTGGGAATTGCGGCCGCATTGAAAATATATCCGGCAGTATTAGGATTATTGCTTATTAAGGATAAAAATTATAAGGCAGCAGTCAGAACGACGCTATATGGTATCGCATTCTTTGTGATTCCATTTTTCGCGTATGGTGGAATTTCGGATATGTATAGAATGTATACAAATATCAGATTCGCAGAAAATCAATTTGCAGGTACAGGAGTGGGTGGAAAGGTTAATCTTTCTTCAACTCTTTCCGTTATTATTGGATTATGTGGAATTGATTATATGGCACCAATTATTCAGAAATTATTTGCGGTTCTTCCATATATTTATATGATAGTTGCAGTGATTGCATGTATGTTTCATAAATCAAAATGGAAAGTATACACATTATTGGTATCTATGATCATTTTGGTTCCTTCTTTTAGTTTTGTGTATACATTGATTTTTTTCATAATTCCATTAATCAGTTTTTTAGATACAAAAGAAGATCGTACATGGATTGACTGGGCCTGTTTAATATGTTTTGTTGCAATAATGGCGCCTATTGTACATAATCCGACAGAACTATTGAAAAACTTTCAGACAGGTTTTGATTATTTATTTAGTACATTTATTCAAGGAATTGCAGTTTTGAGTATTTCTGCTATACTAGTACTGGAAGGTTTAATATATGGAACACTCAATATGAAAGAAAAGATAAATTCACGTAAATAAGATTTATTAATTTCGCAAATAATCAATAAAGAGGAAGTAATAGTATGAAGAAAATCAGTATTATGGTACCTTGTTATAATGAAGAAGAAAACGTAGTACCACTTAGTGAAGCACTAATCGACATGTTCAAGAAGGACTTGCCCAATTATGAGTATGATATTTTATACATTGATAATGCCTCAACAGATACAACAAGAGTTAAATTAAGAGTATTGTGTGAGAATAATCCCAAAATTAGAGCAATATTTAATGCAAAGAACTTTGGGCAGTTTAATTCTCCATATTATGGAATCCTTCAGACGGACGGTGATTGTACAATTCCAGTATGTGCGGATTTCCAAGATCCAGTCGAACTGATTCCTGAACTTGTTAAAAAGTGGGAAGAAGACTATAAGATCGTTTGTGCCATAAAGAGCCGTAGTAAGGAAAGTAAAATAATGTATTTCCTTCGTTCAGTTTATTACAAGATGATTAAGAAGATGTCTTCATCCGAGCAGATAGAGCATTTTACAGGATTTGGGTTATATGATAAATCATTTGTACAGGTTCTTAGAGATTTAGACGACCCAATTCCATTTATCAGAGGAATTATTGGTGAATTAGGATATAAAAGAACTGAAATCGAATATGTTCAACCACAAAGAAGAGCTGGAAAAACCCATAATAACTTCTATACATTGTATGATGCTGCAATGCTTAGTTTTACATCTTATACAAAAATTGGTCTTAGACTTGCGACGTTTATTGGCGCAATATGTGGAGGAGCAAGTATTGTTGTTGGAATCATATATTTGATATTTAAGCTTATTTACTGGGATAGATTCGTAGCCGGCATGGCACCATTGATATTGATTGTTAGTTTTATGAGTTCTCTTCAGATATTTTTTATTGGACTTATGGGAGAATATATTCTTAGTATGAACAAGAGACTCATGAACAGACCACTCGTAATAGAAGAAGAAAGATTGAACTTTAGTAGTAAAGAGCAATAATACATTGCAAATCATCGCTTATATGTTATAATATTTTAGAAAATGTTTTGTATGTAGGGAATTTTTGCGTTCGTACATAGGAAAGGAAGTTTATGAAAAGAACAGCGTTAATAATGGCTGGAGGAAAAGGTGAGCGTTTTTGGCCTAGAAGCCGAGCATCACTTCCAAAACAGTTTTTGTCACTTACGGATGATGGAAAGACTATGATACAGCTTACAGTTGAAAGAATTAGACCGTTAGTTGATTTGGAGGACGTATATATTGCTACTAATTCAGCGTATAGAAGCCTCGTAATCGAGCAACTTCCAGGTCTTCCAGAATGCAATATTCTCTGTGAACCAATTGGAAGAAACACAGCACCTTGTATCGGACTTGGTGCTATTCATATTTCAAAAAAATATGAAGATGCAACGATGATCGTACTTCCATCAGATCATTTAATTAAGCATAACGATATATTTATTAATACATTTACGCAGTCTTGCAAAGTTGCAGAAGAGGCGGACAACCTTGTAACAATAGGAATTACACCTAATTATCCAGAGACGGGATATGGCTATATAAAATATAATAGTAAAAAAGAAGCTGGAAATGCACACAAAGTAGATAAATTCGTTGAAAAACCGAGCCTCGAAGTTGCTCTGGAATATATTGAATCAGGTAACTATCTTTGGAACAGTGGAATGTTTGCGTGGAAAATATCTACTATTCTTGAAAATTTTAAGAAATATATGCCAGAGACATATGATGGCTTGATGAAAATCAAGGCGGCAATTGGTATGGCTGATGAGAATAAAGTGTTAGAAGCTGAATTTCCAAAGTTGGAATCGCAGTCTGTCGATTATGGAATTATGGAAAAAGCGAAGAACATCTATATATTATCAGGTAATTTTGGATGGGATGATGTTGGATCATGGCTTGCAGTAGGCAGGATCAAGAATGTAAATGAAGATAACAATGTGGTTAACGGCAATGTGGTAACGGTTAATACCCAAAACTGCATTATTGAGGGCTCTAAAAAGCTTATTGCAACAGTAGGTCTTAGGGATATCATTATTGTTGATACGCCAGATGCAACACTTATTAGTACGAAGGAAAATGCAGGAGAAATCAAACAAATACTTGCAAAATTAAGACAAACAAAAAAAGAAGAATATTTATAGAGAATATAAGCAAAATAAGTATAGATAACAAGGAGAATAGAAATGAAAAATGCATTAATTACGGGTATTACGGGACAAGATGGCTCATATTTAGCTGAGCTTTTACTTGAAAAAGGCTATAATGTATATGGTATTATGAGAAGAAAAAGTGAAGTTACTTATGGAAACGTGGATCATATCAAAGATAAAATTCACTTTATCTATGCAGATATGACAGATCCTATTTCACTTATTTCAGCAATGAAGATTTCACAGCCAGATGAGGTTTACAACCTTGCAGCTCAGTCATTTGTTGCAACCTCATGGGATACACCTTTGGGTACTGCTGATATTGATGCATTAGGCGTTACTAATATACTTGAAGCAATCAGAGTAGTGAAGCCAGAAGCTCACTTTTATCAGGCTTCAACTTCAGAAATGTTTGGATTGGTTCAAGCTATTCCGCAATGCGAAACAACTCCATTTTATCCAAGAAGTCCATATGGTGTAGCAAAATTATATGGCCACTGGATTACTAAAAATTACAGAGAAAGTTATAATATGTATGCTTGTAGTGGTATCCTTTTCAATCATGAAAGTGAAAGACGTGGCAAGGAATTCGTTACAAGAAAAATAACAGATGCAGTATCAAGAATTAAACAAAACGTTCAAGATCATTTGGAATTGGGAAATATGGACGCTAAGCGTGACTGGGGTCATTCAAAAGATTATGTAAAAGCAATGTGGTTAATGCTTCAGCAAGAAATTCCAGACGATTATGTAATTGCTACGAATGAGACAAGAACCGTTAGAGAATTTGTTGAAACAGCTTTTGGTCATGTTGGAATTGAAGTTGTATGGTCAGGTGAAGGCATTAATGAAATTGGTAAAGATAAAGCAACTGGAAAAGAAATTGTTAAAATTAATCCACAGTTCTTTAGACCAGCGGAAGTTGAAATCCTTATTGGTAACCCAGAAAAAGCGGATACAGAACTTGGTTGGATTAGAGAGATTTCATTTGCTGAGTTAGTTGAAAGAATGGTTAAAAATGATATGGAATTGGTTGCTAAGGAAATTAAAGCAGCTAATTTATAGAAAAATTATATATAATCCCAATTTTAAAACGAGGAGTATTGCTCCTCGTTTTTTGGAATATGGGAGATATTGAAATGTCATTAAAAGTGAAAGAGTATTTTTAAATAGTTCAAGTATCTGTAAGCGGATTAAATTCGTATTTAGCAGATCAGATAGGAGTTAATTTGAAAAAAATAAAAGCTTTGATAATTGGTGGGGCTGGATTCGTTGGCGATTATCTTATCAATCATTTGGTTGATGAGTTAAAATGGGATATCTACGTGACTAAGATGTCAAGAGAAGACTTAAATAATGACAAAGCAAAAACGTATGATTTGGATATACTTGACAAGGCGCAAATTAATGAAGTATTAGAGAAAGTAAGACCAGATTATATATTCCATTTAGCCGCTCAAAGTTCCGTTGCTTTATCTTGGAAGAATCCAGGACTTACAATTGATGTTAATATTAAGGGCAGCGTTAATGTTATGGATGCAATAAGAATACTTGACTATAAGCCTAGAATGTTATTCATAGGTTCAGGTGAAGAGTATGGTAATATTAAACCTGAAGAATCTCCAATTATCGAAGAAAATTTAGTCAGACCAGGTAATATATATGCAGCTACGAAAGCTTGCCAGAATATGATTGGTAAGATATATTCGGATGCTTACGATATGGACATAATGATGGTTAGAGCATTTAATCATATAGGACCTAATCAGGCACCTATTTTTGTTGTTGCTGATTTTTGTAAGCAAGTTGTTGAAATAGAACGTGGAGAGAAAGAACCAATTATTTATACTGGGAATCTGAATGCAAAGAGAGATTTTACTGACGTAAGAGATGTGGTTAGAGCTTATGGATTGCTAATTCAAAAGGGGAAAAAAGGCGAAACATATAACATAGGAAGTGGTAATGCAATCTCAATACAAGAGATTCTTGATCGGATACTTAAGCTTTCAAAAGTAGAGATTAAGAATGAAGTTGATCCGGCTAAGATTAGACCAGTCGATGTACCAATAATTGCGGCAAATATAGCTAAGGTTAAAGCAACAGCTGGATGGATACCAAGGATATCTTTGGATACAACATTATTAGAAACATTAGAATATTGGAGAAAAAAATAGTATGAAATATTTGGAAAAGATAAAAACAAAAACTTCATTTGAAATAATATTTATTGCAACAGTCGGCTTATCTTTTTTGTTGTGGATGATATATTTGTTTTTGGGTGGACCATTAAGTGATCAGTTTAATATCTTCTTCGAAAAGTGCGGGAACTTTCTTGCAGATAGTTCGAATGTAACTGGATATAGTTCGGACCGTGATCCATATCATAATTTAGTATATGGATTAGGAGAAAAGGCATATCCTCCACTCACATATGTAATCATGTATTTCGTATCAAGAATTGTTGATGCACAAGCATATGCGGATAGAGATCAAAGTTACTTTAATATTGGATCTGATTTTAAGTATCTTGCAATATATTTAGTGTTTGCAATTATTATTATGATACTTATGTATACACTTATTCAGGTAACAAAGAAGGGTAGAATGTCAATTAAGAGCATGACAGCCATGGCATTATGTTGTTCAGCCCCAATGATATATTCGATTGAACGTGGAAATACCATTATCTTTACTGTATTATTATGCATGTTTTACTTATTCTATTATAACAGTGAGAATAAGATACTTAAAGAACTGGCACTTGTTGCATTAGCAGGCGCAGTTGGATTTAAGATGACTCCTGCTTTGCTTGGAATTATGCTACTATATAATAAACAGTTTAAAGAGGCTGCAAGAGCTGTTGTTTATGGTATTATAATTGTGTTTGGACCATTTTTGTTTTTACATGGAGGTTTTTCCAATATACCATTGATGTTTGAAAATATGAAATTTAATTTGAAATTTTATACCAGCCTTGATGGATGTACACTTACAGCAAGCGTTAATCGATTTGGAAAACTTTATTTGAGTGATTTTTCCATGACAGATGGAATGGTTGATAATATGAAGACGATTACTACTATATTATCGTTATTACTATTGATTGTTGTTCCATTTTTAAAAACCAATTGGGAAAAAGTTGCTGCCGTTGTTGTTGTACTCATAATATTGCCATCGCATTCAGGAACATATTGCATATTATATATGCTTCCGGTAATCGTAATGTTTTTAAATGAAGAAAAACACAGAAATATTGACTTTTTATATCTATTATGTATGATTATGATTTCATGGGACTTTGTATGTAAGGCAAGCGAATTATTAAATTATAATCTTGCATTACCAATAATGGTAGTAACATTAATCGTAACAGGAGGAATTAATATGATAAAAGCAGTTCAACAAAAAATAATTAATAAAAGAGGGGTAAAAAACAATGAGTAATGTTAAATTATTAGATTGCACACTTAGGGATGGTGGATTTGTAAATGATTGGGAATTTGGACATGATGACATTGTAAACATATTTGAAAGGCTAGTTTCAGCAGATTTAGATGTCATAGAGGTTGGATTTTTGGATGGCAGTCGTGAATTTGATATGAATAGAACAATAATGCCGAATACAGCGGCAGTAGATAAAATATTTGCAGGTCTTAATCCAGGCAATGCAATGATAGTTGGGATGATTGATTTCGGCACTTGCGCATTGGAAAACATCTCACTTTGCAGCGAATCTTTTCTTGATGGAATCAGAGTTATTTTTAAACAGAAGTATATACATGAAGCAATTGAATATTGCAGATTGATTAAGAATAAAGGTTATAAATTGTTTGTACAGCCGGTTTCAATCACCGGATACTCTGATGAAGAAATGCTTGAATTAGTTAATTTGGTTAATGAACTTAAGCCATATGCAATGTCAATTGTCGATACTTATGGATTACTTCATAAGAATAATCTTAAGCATTATTTTAATCTAATTGATCAGAATTTAGCACCTGAAATTGGAATGGGATATCATTCTCATAATAATTTCCAGCTGGGATATTCAAATGCGATAGAGCTTATTACAATTGAAACAGAAAGAACTATCACAATTGACGGTTCTGTATATGGGATGGGTAAAGGCGCCGGGAATTCCAATATAGAACTTTTGACAATGTATATGAATGATAATTACGGAACCAACTATGATATAAGTCAGATCCTTGAAATTATTGATGTAAGTATTATGCAATGGTATCTTAAGTTCCCATGGGGCTACTCACTAAGATACTATCTTGCGGCTTTAAATGACTGTCATCCAAAGTATGTCATATATCTAACGCAAAAAAGAACACTTTCAATGAAGTCTATTAATGAAATCCTAAGCAGTATAGACGAAAAGAAAAAGCTTTCATTTGATCAAGAACATATCGATGAATTATATATGGATTATCAGCAAAAAGAAATCGATGATACAAAAGCATTGAACGAACTTGCGCAGATACTGAAGGGTAAACCAATTCTTATTATAGGGCCTGGTACAAGTGCTGACAAATTCAGTGATAAGATACAGAAGTATGTTGTCGAAAATAAGCCAGTTATCATTTCAATTAATTATAATCCAACAAATGTTGATGCTGACTATATATTTTTGAGTAATGCAAAAAGATATATTAGACTTGTAAATAGACTTAACGCACCTGACTGTAAGGTAAAAGTAATTGCGACTTCAAATGTAACAAGAGTGAATGGCACGTTTGACTATACGATTGAGTATAGTTCACTTCTTGACATGGATTGTTCGATTGTCGACAACTCACTTGTAATGCTTCTTAAGGTTCTTATAAAGATTGGTGTTAAAGAAGTTAATCTCGCTGGTTTTGATGGCTACACATCAAATGATACGCCTAATTATTTTGATATGGCAATGGAGTATGTGTTTACAAATGAGCAGGCAGACGATGTTAATCAATATGTGATTTACTTTATTAAGGAAAATAGCAATAAGTTGAATGTTAAATTCATTACACCATCATTATATTGTAAATAAGTAACTATTCAGTACCTGAATAATTACGAAAACAATTTAATTTAAACTAAAAATTTATGAGGTAATTACGTTTATGAATAAAAATTATGAAATAGCAGTATTTGATGTCGATGGCACACTTCTTGACACCACAGAAGGCGTATTGGCGGCTGTAAAATATACGATTGAAAAACACGGGTTAGAACAGATTACAGATGAACAACTGCTTACATTTATCGGACCACCAATGCAGGATTCATTTTCAAAGGTGTATGGTATTGAAGGCGATATCGTACAGGAACTAACAACAACTTTCAGAAACAGATATAAGGATCACGAACTTTTTAAGGCAAGACCATATGATGGAATCTATGAAGTGTTTGATGAACTTCAAAAGAAAGGCGTCAAACTTGCTGTTGCTACTTATAAACGGCAAGATTATGCAGAATCAATTTTAAAACATTTTGGATTTGATAAGTACACAAATATTTTGTATGGTGCTGATCACCAAAATAAGCTCAAAAAAGTCGATATTATTGAAAAATGTATGATCGATTTGGGCGTTACTGATTACCATAACGCTGTGATGATTGGCGATAGTGGTCATGATGCAAACGGTGCAAAGCTGATCGGTATGGATTTTATTGGAGTTACTTACGGATTTGATTTTAAGACTTGTGAAGATGTGGCTAAATACCCATGTGTGGGCTGTGCTAACACAACATTAGAGTTATTAAAATTTTTCAAATAGAAAAGAGGTATTAGAATTGAAGATTAAAGTAGCAAAATATATGGCAGATTTTTTCGTCGAACATGGTGTGACTGATATGTTTACAATAACAGGTGGTGCAGCAATGCACCTTAATGATGCATTTGGGCATAAAGAAGGCTTACATTGTATTTATAATCATCATGAGCAGGCATGTGCAATTGCAGCTGAAGCGTATACGAGACTCACTAGAAAAGTCGCACCTGTATGTGTTACAGGTGGACCTGGTGGTACAAATGCAATTACAGGTGTATTTGGAGCATGGGCAGATTCTATTCCGATGTTTGTTATATCTGGACAAGCAAAGAGAGAAACAACTGTATGGTCAACAGACGTGCCAGTTAGACAGTTAGGTGATCAGGAAGTTGAAATCGTAAAATGTGTAGCACCAATGACAAAATACGCACATATGGTAACAGAACCAAATGAAATCAAATATCATCTTGAGAAAGCATGGTATCTGTGTCAGAATGGAAGACCAGGTCCTGTATGGCTTGATATGCCACTTGATGTTCAGGCATCAATTGTTGAAACAGATGATTTAATAGGATTTGATGTAGAAGATTATGCAAAAGAGAATCCAGAAGCGTTTGCAAACGAACATCCAGTATATGATCCTAAAACAACAGATATCATTCTTGAAAAAGTTAAGAATGCAAAACGTCCAGTCATATTAGCTGGTACAGGCATAAGATTATCTGGTGGAGAAAAAGAATTTATTGAATGTATCGAAAAACTAAATATCCCAGTTGTTACTGCTTGGAATGCACATGATATACTATGGGATGAACATCCTTTATATTGTGGAAGACCAGGTACTGTAGGAACAAGAGGTGGAAACTTTATTGTTCAGAATTGTGATCTCCTTATTGTATTGGGAAGTAGACTTAATATTAGAATGTCTAGTTACAATTATAAGGACTTTGCTAAGAATGCATTTAAGATATTTGTTGACATCGATAAAAATGAGATGAATAAACCAACAATCGTTCCAGATATGCCAGTACATGCTGATGTTAAGAAATTTATGAAATCAATCGTTGAAAGCGACTATGTTGCTCAGCCAAAACATAAAGAATGGTTACAATGGAGCAGAGAAATTAATGCAAAATATCCAGCGACATTGCCAAGTTATTATGAGAATAAAGAAAAGTTAAATCCATACGTATTTATGACAAAGTTATTCCACGAACTTGAAGAAAACGACAAAGTAATCTGTGGTAATGGTGGAGCTTGTGTTATTTCATTCCAGGCTGCAGAAATTAAAAAGGGCCAAAGATTATTCACTAATTCAGGTTGTGCAGCTATGGGATATGGTTTCCCAGCAGCAATCGGCGGATGTGTGGCTGAAAAAGGTAAGAGAGTTGTATGCATCGATGGTGATGGAAGCTTTCAGATGAATCTTCAGGAGCTTCAAACAGTTGTATATAACAATATGAATATGAAATTAATCATTTTAAATAATAATGGGTATCATTCAATTAGGCAGACGCAGAAAAATTTATTCCAGCCCCCACTTGTAGGTGTGTGTGATGGTAATGGGCTTAGCTTCCCAGATTTTGAAAAGTTAGCATTTGCTTATGGAATTCCATACGTTAGAATAGACAGTCAAGATGGAATAGAAGAGAAAATCCAAAAAGTTTTGAATTCAGAGGGACCTTGCTTTTGTGAAGCAGTAGTTGATGAAAATCAGAACTTTGAACCAAAGTTATCTTCAAAGGTTCTTCCAGATGGAAAAATCGTATCACCACAGATTGATGATATGTTCCCATTTCTCCCTAAGGAAGAATATGAAGTCAACAAGGCGAGTTGCCGCTAGGAGATATAGATGAAAAGAGTTATTATTACAGGTCCAACTGGAGCAATTGGTATTGCATTAATTCAAAAGCTGATAAATGAAAATACGCAGGTGACTGCAGTATGTCGTGCGGGTTCTCAAAGAATTAAAAGGATACCATTAAATCCATTGGTTAAGATTGTTGAGTGCTCTTTAGCAGAGATTTGTAATTTGCCAAAGTTATTAAATGAGAAATATGATGTTTTCTATCATTTTGGATGGGATGGAACGTTTGGAAATAGCCGTAATAATATGCACGCTCAGAATTTAAATGTAAAATATACTCTGGACGCTGTTGAAATAGCGTCTGAACTTGGATGCCATACATTCATAGGCGCTGGTTCACAGGCGGAATATGGTAGATTTGAAGGAAAGCTTAATGATAAGAGTCCTACGAATCCTGAAAATGGATATGGGATTGCAAAGCTCTGCGCTGGGCAGATGAGTAGAATCCTGTGTAAACAGAAGAATATGAAGCATATATGGACAAGGATTCTCAGTGTATATGGACCATTTGATGGCGACAAAACTATGATAATGAGTACTATAGACAAGCTCCTTAACCATGAAAAGCCAGAGTTTACCAAAGGCGAACAGAAATGGGATTATTTATATTCAGAAGATGCTGCATTAGCGATGTATTTGCTAGGAGAAAAAGGTATTGATGGCAAAATATATTGTATTGGTGGAGGCGTGGTAAGACCTCTTTATGAATACATTGAAATGATTAGAGATAATATTGATAAGAATGCAGAACTTGGATTAGGCGATATTCCATATGGAGAAAAGCAAGTAATGTATCTATGTGCTGATATTTCTGATTTGAAAGAAGATGTAGGGTTTTTACCAGAGTATTCATTTCAAAATGGAATTATAAAGACAATAGAATGGTATAAACAAAATAAATAGATAAAAAAATAACTTACCCATTAATCTCGGTAAGTTATTTTTTTGTTTAATATATATTGTACAATTGAAACAAATACCATACACATTGCTTTCAAAATAAGTACATTCATTGAATACTTAAATAATGAAATTAGCAAAGTTGAAAGAGCCATACCACCTAAGCAAATTGTACCGTAAGATAAAAATCTTTTAAACAAGTTATCAGTTTTTTTGAAATTCAAGAACGTATTAGTAGAAAATGAGAATGCAAATCCACATAAAGCACCAATTACATTAACTACCTCAGGTAAAAGAGAAGTTGTGTTAATTAAAAATGCAAAGATACAATATTCTACAAGTGCCGCTGATACACCAAAAATCCCATATAGGAAAAGATTCTTAAAAGTAGTGCTTGTTGTAAGTCTTATACTAACTAGTCTAAATAATGTTTTGATATAACTTATAATGAATGGAATAAGCTTTCTCTTGGATTCTCCATACATTCTTTTATCAAATGATATAGGAACTTCCCCGACCTTGAAGTCTTTTCTGTTCATCTTTAGCTTGAGCAATACTTCTTGAAGGACATCATAGTTTTTGCATTTTAAAGAAATCGCTTTCAATTGATTTGTATGATACATTCTGAAATCCGTTGAAATATCACTTGCTTTAATCCCAAGGCAGATTCGAAATACTGTATTAAGAATCTTAGACATTACTATGGATGATTTAGAATCACTAGTATGTCCACCTTTTACATAACGTGAACCAATTGCAAGATCACAATTACTATCAACAAATTTATTATAAATATCTGGGATATAGATTGGATTATGAGAACCATCGCTATCCATAATTAAAAACTTGTCCATACCTGCATATTTAATTCCAGTGCGGAAAGCACCTGCAAATCCAGGTTCTTCTTGACTAATATACTTCGCATTAAACGCTTCACATACTTCTTGAGTATTATCCAAAGGCTGTGCTGTATCAATCACTAATATTTCGAATTCTTCTTTTGTCTTTTTTATATTATCTATAATCTGTGGCAGTAAAATCTTAAGATTTTCAGCTTCACTATAGGCTAATAGAACTATACTTATACCCATTATATTCTCTTCCCTAACATATATTAGTATTTTTACAAACTTAATTAGATTATATATGCTTAGAAAAGTGATGTCAATGGATTTTGGGAAATCAATGTAAAATCACTCTATTACATTAATGAAATGACTTGCCATATGATAGGCGCTATGATATAATTTGATATTGTTAGAGTATAAATTACAATTTGGTTTGCGGATGGATTCCCGAGCGGCCAAAGGGGGCAGACTGTAAATCTGTTGACTTCGTCTTCGAAGGTTCGAATCCTTCTCCATCCATTTAGATATATATTAGATTGGTTATATCCCTCTCAATACAATATATAGTAAGCCCGATTAGCCGGCGTGGCGGAATCGGCAGACGCACAGGACTTAAAATCCTGCGGGAGTAATCCCATACCGGTTCAATTCCGGTCGCCGGCATTATTTTGCAGTAGCAATAATTTCAACAAACCAAGTTTGTTCGGTTTGGTTTGATACGAATACCGCTATAATTT
>Ga0302173_10000917_pt1 | contig 15264 bp, 10 predicted proteins | sample I_Fen_N3_1_FD_198785 | JGI IMG/M metagenome (GOLD analysis project Ga0302173, IMG submission 198785) | Peat permafrost microbial communities from Stordalen Mire near Abisko, Sweden - I_Fen_N3_1 | ecosystem: Environmental > Terrestrial > Soil > Wetlands > Permafrost | place: Sweden: Abisko... | reverse complement strand
TAATCAACCCTATTAATAGAAATAGTGATTTTTTCATTTTATTTCTTTCTTTTGTTTTCATATCTTATTCATTATCAGGTTTAAAAAACAAAGTTGGCACCAAATGTAATTGATCTGGTCCTGAACCATGTATTTCTTCTGTCGATACCTGGTACCAGCGGACTGTTATAGGTTCCCATATCTGTTGCACTATCTACGTATCTTGGGTTTGGATCAACACCTTTGTACTTTGTAATATAGAATAAGTTATTACCAGCAAGATATAGTCTTATCTTACTGAATTGTGAAGTTTTAGGTAAGGTGAAGTTGTAGCCTAAGCTCAGGTTATCAAGTGAAACAAAAGAAGCATTTTCAATATCCTTACTTGATAATGTACCCGAAGAGACATTCAGAAGAGTTTTTGTCGTCGGGTTTCTCATATCTGCAGCTGTCTTTGGAAGGTTGTATGATGTGATCATATCAGGCACTTCATAAAAACCGCGGAAAGAATTGACAAGATGATGTCCGAATACGCCACGGAAGAATACATTCAGATCCCAGTTTTTATAGGTTAGAACGTTTCCAAACCCCATGAGGAATTTTGGTAATCCGTTAGCTATAACTTTACGGTCGGCCTGGTCAATAGTTCCATCTTTGTTTTCATCTACAAACGTCATATTCCCAGCCTCATCAATTCCGTTGAAAACCAATGCCAGTAACTGACCAATAGGTTTGCCTTCTTCAACTCTTGTCAATGGTACCTGGTTTTGTCCTGGTGAACCCATGTCGCTAAGATCTTTCTGACCGTAAGTCAGTTTAGAACCATTATATGTTCCGGAAAGTGAGACCAATATGTTCTCAAGGTTGTAGGATGGGGTAAGAGTAACGGCATAATTGAAGTCACCTTTCTTAATGACATTGTAATTAAGTGTTAACTCAATACCACTGCTTCTGAGTTTTCCTATGTTAACTTCTGCTGTTGTAAAGAGGTTTGGAGGAACTGGAACTTCAAATGGCCACAACAAGTCGGTTGTAGTTTTTGTGTAGAAGTCAAATGTACCTGACAAAGTTGACTTAAAGAGTGAAAAATCAAGCCCTGCGTCGAATTGACCGGTTCTTTCCCACTTAAGATCGGGATTCGCGTTACTGGTAGGTGAATAAGAAGGAACAAAGGCTCCGTTATAGAAGAAGTTTCCTGAAGGGCCAAGACGAAGTATTGACAAGTAGCTATCGATTGGCTGGTTTCCGGTAACACCATAATTTGCTCTTATTTTGAGGTTATCAATAAAGCTTACATCGATCAGTTTTGACAAATCTACTCCACCGCTAAGGGCTGGAAAGAGACCCCATTTGTTGGCTGAACCAAACCGTGATGAACCTTCATATCTTGCACTTGCAGATATAAAATACATGCTTTTAATGTTCAAATTCAGACGTCCTACAAATCCTATCAGTTTGTTTGAGTTTTTGTAGCTTGTTATAGTGCCTTTCCCGTTTTTAAAATCAAGGGCAGCGCTAAGATTATTGAAACTGAAATCGTCGGTCAGGAAATTACCTCCTTCAGCGTGGAAGCCTTCATAAGTGAAATCCTGGTAAGAATAACCGGCCACAGCATTGATATTTATATCTGGAGTTACATCACCCAGATAATGTACTGTGGATTCGAAAAGGCGGCTGACAGAATTATCTTCCGTCCTGTTGGCTAAACCAGTTCTGCTATTCCCTACATAAACATCGTTCTTATCATAATATTGCCCCTGTAAATTACCACTTGTCTCTGTTGAATAAGAAGCGTCAACTACAAGCCCTTTGACGATTTCATAAGAACCTTTTAATGAGAGATCCAACAGTCTGTTTTTTGCTTCATTTTTATCTTTCTCTGCGATCATAACCGGATTCGCATAATCGAATAAGACCTGCTGAAAATATCCATCATATTGTGTATATGCTGCATCGGTGCTTCTTATCGGAGCTGTAGGATTGTAAATGGTAGCATATTTAAATGCATCTGTAAAACCTAACTGACGGTCTTTTTCAGTAGCACCAAGATTCAAATCAATAGTAAGCTTGTCATTTAGTGCTTTTTGTGAAATATTGATTCTTCCGTTGAGCTGCTTGAAACCGGTATTAATCATAATACCCTGATTATCGTGGTAGTTGACTGAAGCACGGTAACTTGTCTTATCGCTTCCGCCTGACATTGAGAGGTTATGTACCTGTGTATATGCTGTCTGTTCGATTGCTTTAAACCAGTCGGTATTTGCCCCAAAGTCTTTTCCCAGACCTGTTTCTTTTGATAATGCCCTCCATTCGGTAGCATTCATAACATCTGTATTCTTGGCAACCATTTCAGCAGTTCCGTAGACATTATATTCAATGGTTGCTGTGCCTTTTCTACCCTTCTTCGTTGTCACAAGAATAACCCCGCTTGAACCTCTTGTTCCATAGATAGCAGCAGCAGAACCATCCTTTAATACGTTTATTGATTCAATATCGTTTGGATCAACATTGTCGAGAGATCCGCCAATGACACCATCAATAACGATAAGTGGCCCGATGTTGGCACCAATGGTACTCATACCTCTAAGACGAATATCGTATGCTCCGTTGGGGTCGCCTCCGGGTCTGCTGATAGCCAGACCGGCTACCTTACCTTGTATTAACTGTACCGGATCCTGAATACTGCCTTTAACGAACTCGTCTGATTTAACAGTAGCAATAGAGCTGGTAACCTCTCGTTTCTTCTGAGTACCATACCCAACAACCACAACTTCGTTAAGTGTACTCAATGCAGGAACCATTACTACGTCAAGTGTTGTTTGTGCACCGACAGTTACTGATTGAGTAGTGTAGCTTATAAATGAAAATAGAAGTACTGCTTCAGGACCAGGAACCGTAATACTGTAGTTGCCATTTCCATCGGTCATGGTTCCCTGTACAGTTCCCTGAAGCACAATGTTTACTCCGGGGAGTGGTCCTTCTGTAGCAGATGTTACTTTGCCCTTAACAACTCTTCCCTGTGCGCAGGCGAAGCTGATCGCAAAGCCAAAAAGAAGAAGCGATAGGATGCCCCTCCTCCATAAAAAAACAAAATTTCGCAATGTTGCCATAGTTGATTTTTTTTAGGTTAGCTAATTTTTAGGTGTATTTATAATTAATATTAAAGGTAGAAAAACCTTTTTTGGGATAAGATTAGCGTGTGGGTACATAACTAATAAATCTGTCAGCATCAAAAAAAAAATTCAGGTATCCAGGTTTTCAGTATATCAGGCAACAACGATTTGGTTGTATGATTGCCGATGAACAAATATATGTATTAAATTCATATTAAAAAAATATTAAAAAGAAATTAATAAAAAAAAATTGAAAAAAATATTAACATAACATGGTGATAGTGAATAATAAACCTAAAATAATTTCGAACAAAAATGGTCGGTTGGCTATGTTTCAAACGTTTGCTGAAAAAATAAAAAATTATATATTTTCAGGGCAGAAAATGACTATTTACAGTAAGAAATCCGACTGAAACAAAGATTTCAGTTTTAAGAGGAAGATCCAGGGTTGAACCTGCGAAGAAGAAATGAGCAATAAATTTAAATAGATGACGGATTATATCTTATGCCTTAGTGTGGACTCTTTTATTACAAGTTCCGTTTTTATGATTTTTGTCTGGAATGGTAAGTCATAGTTCTTTTCAAGACGGTCAATCAGTAACCTGACAGCTTCTTTGCCGACTAAATATCCATGCTGTTCCACAGAGGTAAGGGTTGGATTTGTAATGTCTGAAATCAATCCGCTTGTAAATCCAACTATTGCTATGTCGGCAGGTACTTTATAGCCCATATCCTGAATGACCTTCATGCTTGCCGCAGCTGTGAGATCATTTACAGCAAAAATCCCATCAGGTTTAACAGTTCTGTTTAATAGTTCAGGGACAATTGACATTGCATCCTCCCTGGAGTCACACCTTATAATATTGTTTTCATCCAGAGGCATATTGTGTTTTCTCAAAGCTCTAAGATAGCCGGCTTTACGGTTTTTTCCTATTAAAAGGTTTGGAGGACCGGAAAGATGAATAATATTTTTACACCCTATCTCTATCAAATGGTTAACAGCTTCATAGGCTCCCGGCTCATCATCTACAACAACCCTGTCGGTATCAATTTCATCGCATATTCTGTCAAAAAAAACCAGGGGGATATTATTGGCCTGTATTTTTCTGAAATGGTCGAAGTTATCTGTTGTCTTGGAAACTGATACCAGAATTCCATCAACACGGCTGGAGAGAAGTGTCTGAACAGCTTTTACTTCCCTGGCGTATAACTCACTCGACTGACAAAACATAACATGATATTCTGAATCGTATGCCAGATCTTCAATGCCGCTGATCACAGTTGAAAAGAAATAGTGTACAATTTCCGGAACAATAACTCCAATTGTTTTACTCAAACCACTTTTCAGGCTTAATGCAACCTGGTCAGGTTTATAATTCCATTTTTCGGCGAGCTCCTTTACCGACTGTTTTGTTGAACTACTAATATCCCGATGCCCTTTCAGAGCTTTTGATACAGTCGATGGAGAAATCCCCAGTTCTTTGGCAATATCCTTTATCGTTATCTGTCCTTTATGCATTTTCTCTGTCAGCTTTTTGTCCCCGTTCGCTAAAGTAGTTTAAAAATTCTGATTTTCACTGAAACAAAAACGTAAAACATTTACTTAAAGAGTTTTTCTATTTCGGAAATTGAAAAATATTGATTTTTTAAATAATGTTTTTATTATTACTTAAATTTTCAAACTGATGAGTATAATTATTAAAATTCTAAATCATTATTGCAAATATCACAATACTTTCCAAACCCATGAAAGTAACATTTAAATAACGCGGAAAATATCTGTAGGTTTTTCAAAAATCCCGCATTATATTTGTCTTAAACTACGGCACAAATAAATTGCTGTGCAGGTGCATGCAGGTGTAGTTTAACTTAATTAAAATTGTTAGATGAAAAAATTAGTGATCTTAAGCGTAATGTTGTGCCTGTATACTTATGGTATAGGACAGACATTACAAACAACCAAACCGGTTCCCGGAAAATATCCTGAACTGGAAAAGATGACCCCGGGTATGACTGAGATATGGGAACCTGAGGTAAAAATAATTCAGCCGGGAGTTACAAATTCAGATGCACCTTCTGATGCTATTGTTTTATTTAGCGGAACTGAGCTGAATTCAGAATGGACCGACCTTCAGGGAAATCCTTCAAAGTGGATCGTTAAAGATGGTGTTCTCATAAGTACAAGAGGAGCGGGTTTTATAAAAAGCAAACGTAAATTTGAAAATTTTCAGTTACATATTGAATGGAGAACACCTGCTGAAGTGTCAGGAGAAAGCCAGGGCAGGGGTAACAGCGGTGTGTTTTTACAGGAACTTTATGAAGTACAGGTACTCGATAGTTACAATAACCGCACATATCGTAATGGACAGGCTGGCAGTTTGTACAAACAATATGCCCCACTGGTAAATGTATGCAAAAAGCCGGGTGAATGGCAGACCTATGACATTATTTATACAGCGCCAACTTTTGGAAATGACTCTGCTTCATATGTAATACGTCCAAGGGTAACTGTACTTCAAAATGGAGTACTGATTCAGAACAATGTAGTCTTAAGAGGTCCTACAGAATATATAGGTATACCAGAATATTTTATCAAAAAACATGGTCCGGGCAGCATAGAATTACAGGATCATGGAAATCCGGTCGGATATAGAAACATATGGATCAGAGAATTGTAGATTTCTGAATATGTTTTTAAATATGGCATATCATATGCCTGTCTTAATAAAAATAATTAATTTTATGGATCGATTATAAATTTTAATTTACCTGAAATGAAAGAAAATTCAAAACACATTACACGCCGGACGTTCCTTGGAACGACCGGTGCTGTTGCTGCAGGTCTGACTATACTACCAAGCTCAGTTGTAAGTGGCCTTGGCCGCAAAACACCGGCTCCAAGCGACAAACTGAATATTGCTGTCGTAGGTATTGGTGGTATGGGTAATTCAAACCTGAAGAATGTATCCGGTACAGAGAACATAGTTGCCCTTTGCGATGTTGACTGGGGTTATGCAAAAAGAGTTTTTGCTGCTAATCCAAATGCCAAAGCTTACTGGGATTGGCGAAAGATGTATGATGAAGTAGGCAAATCAATTGATGCCGTAATTGTTGCAACTGCCGACCATTCACATGCAGTCGTTGCATCTAATGCTATCCAGCTGGGCAAACATGTTTATTGCCAGAAACCTTTGACACATACTGTCTATGAATCAAGGTTATTAACCAAACTTGCTGCAAAATACAAAGTTGCTACCCAAATGGGTAACCAGGGTTCATCAGACGAAGGTGTAAACCAATCAATTGAATGGATACAGAATGGTGAAATCGGTGACGTAAAAAAAGTTGAAGCATTTACCGACCGTCCGATATGGCCACAGGGATTAAATGTACCTAAAGGTGAATGGGTCCCTGACACTCTTAACTGGGATCTTTTTATAGGTCCGACTAAAATGCGTCCGTATAACAGCATCTACACTCCATGGAACTGGAGAGGCTGGTGGGATTTTGGAACTGGTGCTCTTGGCGATATGGCTTGCCATATTATGCATCCTATTTTCAAATCTCTTAAATTGGGATACCCGATAAAAGCTCAGGCAAGTTCAACATTGTTATTAACCGATTGCGCACCTAATGCTCAGATGGTTACTCTTACATTTCCTGAAAGAATTGCACCAAAAGGATCAAAGATCAAATATCCGGAGGTTGAGGTGACCTGGTTTGACGGTGGTCTCGAACCTGTAAAGCCAGTTGGCTGGCCAGCAGGCAAAAATATGAATGATGGTGGCGGCGGAGTAATTTTCCATGGTTCAAAGGATATTCTTATCTGTGGTTGCTATGGTAAAGATCCATGGTTGTTATCAGGTAAAAAACCGGTTGTTGCAAAAACTGAAAGAAGAATTGAAAAAGCTATGAACGGTGGTCATGAGATGGATTGGGTACGTGCATGTAAAGAAAGCCCTGACACAAGGGTTAAAACAAAATCTGACTTTTCAGAATCCGGACCATTCAACGAAATGGTCGTAATGGGTGTACTTGCCGTCAGACTTCAGGGTCTTAACAAAACTCTTGAATGGAACGGTGAAAAAATGGAATTCACGAATATTGGCGCCGATGATTCGGTAAGACTTACCATCTCTGATAATTTTACAATCGTCGATGGCGATCCCAAGTTCAACAGACCGGATGTTAAGATGAATGCAAAAGATTTTGCTGCTGAAATGGTAAAACATACTTACCGCAAAGGATTTACATTACCTGATATGCCTGTATAATTAAATTGAATCACAGGCAGTTATTGTCTGTAACTTTTAAACTTTTAATATATTAAGTACTATGAAGCTAATAAACATTATTTTAACGTGCATTATCGTTATGGGACTATCAACCTTAGATGGCTCTGCACAAAAAGGTAAAACCAGTAAATCAAAGAAACTTGATGCTGGTTTTGTTTCCATCTTTGACGGTAAGACAACTACCGGATGGCGTGGTTACAACAAACCGACCTTTCCTCTGGCAGGATGGAATGTTGTTGATGGTACTCTCCATTGCATAGGCTCAGGAACAGGTGAAGCAGGCAGTGGTGGTGACATCATATATGATAAGAAACTTGGCAATTTCGAACTCGACCTCGAATGGAAGATCTCCGAAGGAGGAAACAGCGGTATCTTTATTCTTGCCCAGGAAATACCAAATGAACCGATCTACAAATCTGCACCTGAAATGCAGATACTGGATAATGCAAAGCATCCTGATGCCAAGCTTGGTGTTAATGGCGATCGTATGGCAGGGTCACTCTATGACCTTATCCCTGCAAAACCACAGAATACCAAGCCTGCTGGTCAATGGAATCATGTTCATATTCTGGTTTACCAGGGAACAGTTGTCTATTCACAGAATGGAGCAAATGTGGTTGAATATCACCTCTGGACTGAGGATTGGAAAAAGATGGTTGCAAATTCAAAATTCAAAGACTGGGAATGGTTCCTCAATACGGCTAAAGAAGGTTATATAGGTCTTCAGGACCATGGCAATGATGTATGGTTCAAAAATATTAAACTTAAAATTCTATAATCATAATCTGTATGAAATAAAAAAGACCGGGTCGAGTGATCCGGTCTTTTTTTGACCCCCAACCCCCCTAAAGGGGGCCTTCCATTCCAATCTCTTTTGCTACTGTCCTCATCCCCATTATACAATCAGTAATTAGCTCATCGAGATTGACTCCCAGCATTTCGGCCCCTTTTTCTATAACGGAACGATCTACCCCTGCCGCAAATTTTTTGTCATTCCACTTTTTCCTGACCGATCTTGTTTCCATATCCATAACGCTTTTTGAAGGCCTCACAAGTGCACTCGTCGCAACAAGCCCGGTTAGTTCATCAATTGCATAAATTGTTCGTTCAAGCAATGAAATTGGTTTTACATCAGATGCCAGACCCCAGCCGTGACTGAGAACAGCCCTGATATATTCTTCAGGCCAGTTATTCTCTTTTAAGATTTTTTCAGTCATTATGCAATGTTGGTCAGGATACATCTCATAATCAAGATCGTGAATCAACCCGATTATTCCCCATTTTTCCTCATCCTCTCCGTACTTTTTTGCCATATATCTCATTACACCTTCTACAGATAAGGCATGCTTCAGCAGGCTCTCCGATTTATTGTATTTCTTAAACAATGCATATGCAATATCCCTGGTTGGTGTGATTGTTGACATATTAACTGAGTTTATTTAAGCATGAACAATGATAAGCTATTCTTTGAGCTTCAAAATAGGTATAGTTTTATATATTGTGGTGCCTCGTATATTGAGATAATATAATGAAGGGATTAACCTTAAATCACTAATTGTAAATGAATTATTTCCACTTAAAATACTTTTTTCAAGGTCATATAATTTTATTCCGGCTGCATTGGTGATCGATATCTGAAGCTTATCTGCAGTCAGTGAATTAACTGTAACCGTGAACCTGTCGATGAAAGGATTCGGGTAAACACCCACAGTTTCGCTAATTCTGGTATTCTCTATATTGGCAGTAAGGGTGTCATTAAAAAGATAATCGTCATTGTTCTCGTATCCGTATGTAACAATCTTATAAATGCCATATTTTGAAAGATCCGCTTTTATATTGAAAGTTACCATTACCGAATCACCGTAAGGAATAACCCTGGTGTCAAAAAATTGTTTCACAGGAGGAAAATGGTCATTTATTTCATAGGCAAGATTAAATCCATTTATGGTATCTTTTCCGGTATTCAAAACCTTAACGGAAAGACTTCCCTTTGTGTACTCGCCATTAATAAGCGGTATAACGATTCTGGCAACCTGAAGGTCCTTCTGAATATAGCTGACTGTGCTTGACTGCGCAAAATCGATCTTGTCTATCCATGCACAATCTGACCCCTTTGAAACAGAACTGTCTTTCTTATAATTCCATTCCATTTTATTGATACCGGCCGATACAGCAACAGTACAGCTTGTCCATGGTATCTCGCCTGATTTTCTTAATATCTCCACATCATTTAGTTTGAATGAAAGGAAATCATAATTTGGTTCAGAGGAGACTTTATAATAGAACTTAACAGAATCATCCTTTGCATAAACGGACCTTAAGATAAGAGAGGTGGATCCGGTATGGTCTATTGCTCCTGACCTGGCAGAGATAAGGCCATCATAAGAACTCGCTGACGTGATAACCCATGGCACATGGCTTAGATTGATCCATGGGAAGACATTAAAGGAGGATGCTTCAAAGCTCTCCCTGATCTTCCCGACTCTGAATGAGAAATCCTTATTCACAACATAAGGGTTGCAATCGAGGGTTGATTGAATTGATATCAGGCTGCCAGAGGGTGCTGTTTCTGACAGTTTAACCAATATTGGAATGTCGGTTACTTCTCCGAATTGTAATACCCCCGACTTAACGCTCGGATCTACAATTGAAATATCACCATCAGGGCTGAAAATATTAAATTGTCCGGTTGTGTTACTACTTCCCTGGTTGCGGACCTTGAATACAAGTCTGAAAGTTTCTCCAGGATCAGGAATGTTATCACCATTTCCAAAGGTTTTATCATCCATAACACAATTGATTATCTGAAGATCAGGAGAATGAATACAGATATCAATCAGGAAATGTTTCTCAGTTAACTGGTCCTTTAAAAGAAGATTGAGGGTAACTACTCCCATATCGGGTACATTATTGGAAACTGATATGCCCAGATTATTTGAAAGTACAGTATCAGATTTTGACAATAATGTTCCTATAGACACTGAATCACTTGTAATTGTTACCCAATCGGAGGAAGAAGAGATTTTTGCATATAAATTGTGAGCATCTGTTAACCCAAGATTGCTCAGGGTCAGTTTCAGGAAAAAAGATTCCCCGAAATCAGCCAGCTTATTGTTATTTCCCTGACTATCATCTATACTGCTGGCTGAAAGGTTAACAAACTCCTTTTTGATATTTGAGAAACGGATGGTCTTAATTACCGGAACCTTGTTCTGACCTGTAATGACAACCAGACATGAATCATTTGAAGGACCCGGCAAATTAAGTTCAACCGAACCTGAACCACTTGCGAATGATGCGGCCCATAAAGTGTCAAAATGAGAAACAGCAACATATGCAAAAGGATCGACATTCAGCGAGAGTGATTTAATACCGTTTGGAAGTGTATCGGGTAATGAAACATTAAAGGTTCCCGGAGTTCCCAAAATTGGTATTACACTTGGGTCCCCAATAAGGTTATAAGTCTCCCAGTAGTACTTCTTATTTTGGGAAGTGCTTGCACTTACAGCCAGGTTCCCTGCATAATTAATCTGGCCCATTGTAAAATACCAGTCAGAAGGCGATTCGCCATGAGTATGAAACATTCTGTCGTAAGCCCCGAGACCTGATGTTTCATAAGTTGGGTTATCAGTAATAGCTCCCGGACCTACAGCCCAGTAATAATCTTCGTCCCAATATGAGTCATTTGAGCATCCTATAAAACCGATGGCACCTTTTTCAGCTGTAAGCAGCATCCTGTTTCCGAATGTGGCAGCAAGGTTAAATTGTGCTGTCCTGCAGGCGTTGCTTATTACAAAAGGATACATGTTTTTGTTTTTAAATGACTGAATATCCGGTGTTTTAATATTAACATGCAACCATCCATCTGCTTCACCGTGACCAGTATAATTTATAAAGGAAACGCCATTATTTATTAGTTTTATTATAGAATCTTTTGCCGTATAGGAATCGGGATAGTTAAAGTGAAATTCGTTTATTCTGTTTGCTTTTGTCAGATAATTTGTAACTGCATAATTTACCTGGCCATTCATATTACTGGCATAACCAGCGTCGTAGCCCGCACTTACGATTGCCCTCGAATAAAATTTATTTGTATCGGCAAACTGAAACTTCTCATATTGAATAATTTTAGTGACGGCAGTTTTCAGTTCGGTAGTATCGGCAACCGGAATTCTGCCGATAAACATTTCCGGAATATAATCACCATGTCCATCAAATTCTCCATAATACATATCTGTAACATTACCCGACCCTCCGGAACCAAAGTAAGGAACTTTATTGACGTCTCCTATAATCAGTAAATATTCAGGTGGCGGATCGTTTGCGGAGGAAGAATTGTAAATCGTGGTCAATGTATCCTTTAACTGCTGATAATCGTTACCTGCCAATCCGGCACCTCTGTAAAGGATTTTAAGTTTAAAGCCCTTCTGCGTTTTCCATTTGATAAATGGCTTAAGCTGTTTCTTGAAAGATGTATCTGTTATTATTACCATTTTAACAGGTTGGGTGGAGTATCCTGGTATGACCTGTCCGGGATTGAAATTGAGAACTCCTTTATTCAGAGATTCATTGAAGAGCGCCCGTTCGGAGGAAACAGATTTTGTTGTGAAATTTACTGAATTTGAAAACGCTATTTCAATTCTCATGGATGTAATAACCTCCATTGAGTTTGAATAAGGGTTATATCTTACCGGTGAAATATAGAGGTTGGCAAGTTTGGTATTCCTTGCTGTACCTAATGATTCAATTCTTACTGTATCGGCTGTGATATAACCTCTGGTTGCATATGTTGTTTTATCAATCTTAAAAGTTTGTTTTGTTTGCTGAACTTCCTTTGTTTCACTCTCCTGCGCTGGGTAAAGCAGACCCTGTATCTTCTTACCTGACGGATTGATTTTAGTTGATCTGACATCAGAAATCTTTATCCTGAATCCTGATCCTTCAGGAATTGATATTAACCGGCTGTAGATCGGAAGTTCAGGCATCCCTGCAACCATTGATGGAATGTGACCAGGGATGGATATTCGATAAAAAGAACCTGCACTATTTGTTATGTTTTCGACGTTGAGCTCAGATATTGAATAGTTTATGATTACAGATTGATCACTTATAACGACATCAGTTTTCTGAATATTACCATCAAGATGGAATTTGTAACTTTTTCCCGTCTGTCCGCTGGCTGATGCTGTGAAAACCAGTAATACTGCTATTAGAAAAGCCTGTTTATCTTTCCCTAAACGCATCAATGTTAATTAACTGACACAATGACCTAAATTCTGCCGGCAAGGTATTAAAAATTCAAGATATTTTGAAGGTGTCTTCCATAAATTTGTTCACAATGTTGATAAGGAGCGGTTATTGACAATATTAAAGAGGGAAATTACCTTTGGTGAGCCTTAATTCTGCCCGGTTCCCCGCTGGCGCCCGGAATTCCGTACGAAGCGAAAGGGAATGAGGAACCGAGTGCCGCTTTGCGGGACGAGTTCACCTAAGGTAATATCAAATCGAATTGAAGAATAACCTCAAATCATAAAATCATTTTTGCCGGCGTTTCTGTTTCTGAAAAAGCTTAAATAAAGTTAATAATTGTTTATTTTTTTCAAATCTTTGTATATTGTCAGATTAAAAAATTAAAATTATGAATTACTGTTCTTTAACTCAGCTGAAAAAAGCTTTTTTAACCATAATATTTATAATTATGATCATTCCGGGATTTTCTCAGGAGCCTCCTGAATATGATAAGATTGTTACATCGGCAGGAGTTGTTGAAATGCATTTTATAGGCCATGGATCACTGATGTTTAAGGTGAACGGTTTTGTCATTTATACCGATCCTGTAAGGAGTTCAGGAAAGTATGACTTTCTTCCGAAAGCAGACCTGATCCTTGTCACTCATGAACATGGTGATCATCTTGATCCGAAGTTAATTGAGGACCTTAAGAAACCGGGAACCCTTTTATACAGTAACCAAAACTCCACTTTAAAAATTCCATGGGCGATGGCTATGAAAGCCGGCGACAGGCAGGAGATCAATAGTATTATTATTGAAGCAGTACCTGCTTATAATCTTGTGAATGAAAGTACTCCGGGCCATCCATTTCATCCGAAAGGTGCTGGGATAGGATATATTCTTACAATCGGTGGCAAAAGATTCTATGTAGCAGGAGACACTGAAAATACGCCCGAGATGAAAGCTCTCAGGAATATCGATGTTGCTTTCCTCCCGATGAATCTTCCTTATACCATGACTCCTGCCATGGTTGCCGATGCAGCACTTGCGTTTAAACCTAAAATCCTCTATCCTTACCATTTTGGTGAAACTGATACAAATGAAATTGTAAAATTATTAAAGGATTCAGGTATTGATGTACGGATCAGAAGCCTGAAATAAAGGAAATATTTTGAAGTGAACTCCGAGGCGATCAATAGGGGTTGAGGAGATTTTATCATAAAAAACTTAATAATGAAAAATATAAACAGGAGAGGTTTTTTAAGAACGGGTATTGCAGGTGCAGCTGGAATAGTGGCACTATCACCTTCCCTTGCAAAAGCAGCAACATCAGATCAGCAGAAAGATATTTTATTAAGAACCCTCGGGAAAACAGCGATGAAAATTCCTGTAATCAGTTTCGGTGTGATGCGAGCCGATAATCCGAACCTCTGCAAAGCTGCCTACGAAAAAGGGATTAAGCTATTTGATACCGCTAATGGTTATCAGAATGGGAATAATGAGATTATGCTAGGGAATCTTCTTAAAGATTATCCGAGAAATTCCTTCTACCTTGCTACCAAAGTGAAACCTATTGGTGTTGACAGGGATGGAAAACCATCTGACCAGACAACTGCCGATGATTTTCTTTTAAAATTCAATACCAGTCTTTCCAGGTTAAAGATGGATTATGTTGATATTCTGTATATTCATGATATAAGGAATCCGGAATTGCTGGAGTACAAGCCGATTATCAATGCAGTTAGAAATCTTAAAAAGGAAGGCAGGATAAAGTATATGGGATTCTCCACCCATGCTAATGAACCGGTAGTAATAAATGCTGCTGCCTCAATGGATATATGGGACGTAATTTTGACTTCCTATAATTTTAAGCAGACTTATCTTACAGAATTGAACAGCGCCATTAAAAAAGCCAACCTGGCAGGCATTGGAATAGTAGCAATGAAGACGATGGCCGGAGGCGGATTTCTGGATAAAGAAAAGACCAAACCGATAAATTCATCCGCTGCTTTGAAATGGGTGTTATCAAATCCTGATGTGACTACTACTATTCCCGGCATGACCGACTTTGATCAGCTCGATCTCAATGTGAAGCTTCTTTCGGACATTTCAATAACTGATCAGGAAAAGAAAGATCTTTTAATTGCGAGAGCTGAAAAAGGGCTTTATTGTACCGGCTGCACAAAATGTCTTGGCAACTGTACAATGAATCTTCCTGTTCCTGATCTGATGAGAGCCTACATGTATGCATACGGTTATTCAAATCCGGCTATGGCTCACACTTTATTAAGTGAACTGGGAACCAATGATAATCCATGCAAAGAATGCAGTTCCTGTAAAGTAGAGTGTACCAAAAACTTCGATATACGTGAGAAAATAGCTGATATTTCGAGGCTGGTAAATGTTCCGGCAGATTTTCTGGTTTAAGAATAGGCGTATTGGCTCAAGGGCATAACGGTGTAAAGAATTTGCTCAGTAGGCAAATTTAGCGAAGGAGACAGCCTGCATGGGAGGAAAAGTAAAAAGATAAAAGTAAAACCAAAATAGACATATTAGGGAGAGAATAGGAGAGGGAGAGTCCTCGCTGGCGCTCGGAATGACATGGCAAAGATGGGGTAGGATTGGTAGAAGTTGCGATTCGCCCATG
>Ga0302173_10000916_pt1 | contig 15297 bp, 20 predicted proteins | sample I_Fen_N3_1_FD_198785 | JGI IMG/M metagenome (GOLD analysis project Ga0302173, IMG submission 198785) | Peat permafrost microbial communities from Stordalen Mire near Abisko, Sweden - I_Fen_N3_1 | ecosystem: Environmental > Terrestrial > Soil > Wetlands > Permafrost | place: Sweden: Abisko... | reverse complement strand
TAAATAATTGTATTTTAGCAACAATTAAATCTTAACCTATATGAGAAAAGTAATATTGTTTTTTGGTGCATTTGTTTTATTAATGTCTTTTAAAACGCTGAATTATAGCGATAAAGCCGTATTTAGCAATTGGTTTACATCAGTACAAATAGATACTTTATTTCAAGATAAGATTAGTATAAGAGCGATTATAGTAGATAAAAATAAAATTTGGTATGGGGCTGATAATTCGCGTTTTGGGTATTACGATTTAGATAAGAAAGAGAAATTTGAAGATCATATATATCGAGATACTTTAAAATTGGAGTTTAGAAGTATTGCTCAAAATTCAAATAATATTTTCTTACTAAGTGTCTCGAATCCTGCCTTACTTTATCAGGTTTCTAAAAAGACACAAAAAGTAAAATTAGTCTACAAAGAAATTAACCCAAAAGTGTTTTATGATAGTATGCAATTTTGGAATGATAAGGAAGGAATTGCAATTGGAGATCCAACAGAAGATACATTTTCTATTATTGTAACTCGAGATGGAGGCGAAACATGGACAAAATTACTTTCGGATAAATTACCTACAAATGCAGAAGGCGAAGCAGCTTTTGCAGCAAGCAATACAAATATTGTTATAAAAGGAAATGATACGTGGTTAGTTTCTGGAGGAAAAAAAGCACGCGTATTTTATTCTCCGGACAAAGCTAAAACATGGAAAGTAAGTGAAACTCCAATTGTTCAGGGTAAAACAATGACCGGTATTTTTACAGCTGATTTTTACGACTCTAAACACGGATTTATTGCTGGTGGCGACTACGAGCTTCCAAATAAAAAAACAGATAATAAAGCTTTTACTAAAGATGGTGGAAAAACCTGGGAATTAATAGGTCAGGGAATGGGCTTTGGGTATGCGTCTTGTGTACAATATGTTCCGGGCGGAAACGGTAAAGAAATTATTTGTGTTGGTTCTGAAGGAATACAATATTCTCAAAATGGTGGTGAAAATTGGATGCAATTATCAACAGATTCTAAGCTTTTTACAATTCGTTTTGTAAATCGAAATACTGCAATTGCTGCAGGTCATAATAAAGTTATCAGACTTCGCTTTAAATAGTCTAAAATAACAAGAACCCTAAATAATAAAGTAAGTATTATTATATAGGGTTCTTGTCGCTGTTGTATCTTGTAAGCAAGTAATTATTCTTTAGCTGCTTTGTCTCGGTATTGTTTTAATAATTTTCGATTAAAATCATCTTCCGATTTTTTTAGTTTTAATATCTTTTTTGCTGAAAGTACCTTCTTTATATCTGAATTATATTTAACCCTCAAAAGGTATAATTCTTTGTCGGCGCTTTCAATTTGGGATAAAAGTGCTGATGCTTCTTTTTCTGAAATGGAGTTGATATTATCATCATCCAATTTACGCATATAAGCTTTTATTTTTTCATGACGTAACTCATATTGTTTATCGTCGTAAGTATTGTAAATAGGCCAGAATTTCTCGGCTTCTGTAGAAGTTAATTCTAATTCAGTTGTTAAAAAAGAAACTTTATACGCTTTAATTTTTTCGCGTTTTTCATCTGTTTTTCCGTTTTGTCCAAAAAAGGAAAAGCTTACTAAAAACAGAATCATTGGTAGTATATTTTTGATTTTCATCTTCAAAAGTTTTGTTTTATTCAGAAATTAAATGCTCTATATTTGGGCTTGAAGATAATATATCTTCAAGAGTTTCGTCTTCTATTGCGACATTTTTATTTAATTTTTGAATGTCATTAGTATCTAAATTCTGAATCAAATCATATTGGTTCAAATTTGATTGATAAGCTAAATAGTTTTCTAATGTAGCTTCGTCAAGATCTTTAGAAGTAGCGTTATAATTATTTACAACAGGAATCATTAATCCAATAAATACTGCCGCAGCCGCAGCCATTGTTAGTACTTTTTTGCGTTTGTACAACGGAATTACTTTTACTTCGTTTTCGTTTATTTGTTGTAAAACTTTTGCTGAAAAATTATCAAAATAATCCTCCGGAGTTTTAAAGCCAGTCGCTATTTTGGGTTCGTTTTCTAATTTAAATGTCTTCATAATATCTATAAGATAACTTTTGATACAAAAGGTTTAATTTGTGGTAATATATATTTCAATTTTTTTTACAGCATGATGATAAGATGCTTTTAATGCACCTACCGATGTTCCTAGTATTTCTGAAATTTCTTCGTATTTTAATTCTTCAAAATATTTCATTTTAAAAACCAATTGTTGTTTCTCAGGTAAGGTTACTATTGCTTTTTGAAGTTTTAGCTGGATCTCATTGCCATCAAAATATGAATCGGCTTTTAGGTTGTCTATGGTTTTGTTTTGTAAATCCTCAGATGTTATTCCGCTTATTTTTGCTTTTTGATTTAAAAAAGTCAACGCTTCATTAGTTGCAATTCGGTACATCCAGGAGAAAAGTTTGCTTTCTCCCTTAAAATTTTTTAAATACTGAAAAACCTTTACAAAAGTATTTTGCAATACATCATCGGTATCATCATGATTCAAAACAATGTTTCGAATATGAGAATACAACGGTTTTTGATAATCAGACAAGAGTTTTTGAAACGCTAAATCTTGCGTTTTAGGATTCAATAATTGTTGAATAAATTCCTTCTCGTCTGTCAAATTTTTTGATTTATCTTATTAGAATGAATTTTTCACAAAAGGTTTAATATCAGTTTTCTACTTAGAACTCTGATTGCTCTTCCTCAGTATTTGTTTTAGGAGTTTCTGCTGGTTTTGCCGGTTTTGGAGCAGTTGGTTCCGTGTCAGGTCTGTAAACAGGAGTTTTAGCAACCGGAATTACTTTCGGTTTTGTTGGAAAATAAATTTCGGTCATTAGCTTTGATGGGCTTTTTACATCAAATTTACTAATGGTTAAAATTTCAAGGTGTGACCAACTTAAATCTGGTGTGATTTTTTCATTATTTATAAAGGCAGTTGTTTTAGCAATTGCGTCATTGGTATGAGAATAATCTCCTGTTAATGTTGTTTTCACAGCTTCAAATCCATCTAGTTTTCCTCCGGAAATATCACTTCCGGATGTTGTCATGATTTCCTTATTTGTTGGCAAACATATTGAAACTTTGGCTAATCCTGTTGCTGTGTCGTAAGTGTGATAAATAATAAAAGGTTTACCATTTGTTGCTAAACCATTGTTTTTACTAAACTCAATAAGTTTTGGAATGACGATTTTTGCATTTTTATTTACTTTCTGAATTTCGCTGGTAAAAGTTTGTTTGATGTAAGGTGTTTCTGTTTTTCTTACCACTCCATTTACTTTAATGGCAAATGTTTTGGTCTCGTAATCTAAGTTTTTGTCAATGTTTGCAAGGCTTTTTTCATAGATAGTTCCAATAACCTTGTCTGAACCTCCGTTTAATGCAGTATAAATTTTAAACAAAAAACTCATTGTTCCTGAGGCTTTCCAAGTTACTTTGGTTTTTCCTGCCAAAGTATCCTTAAAAGTCCAGTTGACATCAGCCTCGGTTCCGTCGTATTTCATTTTTTGCTGAATGCTTTCTCCGTCTTTGGTTTTAAGTGTAATCGCATTTCCGTTTCCTTCAGCTCCAGTCCAATAGAATGAAGCGCCATTCCCAGCAGTTTTATTTGGAAAAGTCATTCGTATAGTAGGATCTTCAACAGACCAAGATTCAAAATCTTCATAATTTCTAAAATCATTTACATAGTTGTATACAGTCGCTTTTGGCGAATTGATTACTTTGCTTCTTTCTACAGAAAAAAAACCTTTTTGTGTAGCAACAAAAACAGTAAGAGCAACTAAGCTTAATAATAGAAAAAGGAATAAATATTTTAAAATCTTCATTTGAGTAGGTTTTTCGGTGTCGTAAAGTTATAAATTTTATTAGTAGTCACCCTAATAACACGGCAATAAAAGTACACTTTATAAAATAAGTTTGGCCAAATAAATCTTCAAATAGAACGATTTTGACTTAGTTTAATTGTAAAGCTTCTAAAATTATTTAATTTAGATCGAATAAGAAAATTGCTTGAATTATCTTTTGAAAAAGAATTTGATTACAAACAAGATTGCAATAAAAAGCAAGAATACAATTAGTACTTTATAATTTCCTTTATAGAAAATTCTGTGCAATGCAAGATCTTTTCGATAAGCAATTATCATTACGATTACAAATGCAATAAAAAAACAGAGTGCGAATATTAATTGTCCTTGACTAAACATAGTAAAAAATTATTTTTGACAAATTTAGAGAATTGTATATGAATTGTTGCTAATTTGGCATTTCATTTAATCAAATAAAGTCATGAAGAAACAACTTGATGCGGTAACTGAGTTTCATACTGCTTTTAAAATAGGTCATAGCCAATCGCCAATCGCTGATTTGGGTGAAAATAAAAAAATACTTCGTTACAATTTAATGAAGGAAGAAAATGAAGAATATCTTGAAGCGGTTCAGAATAACGATTTAGTCGAAATTGCTGATGCACTGGGAGATATGATGTATATTTTGTGTGGGACTATTATCGAACATGGTTTGCAAGATAAAATAGAAGCTGTTTTTGATGAGATTCAGCGTAGTAATATGAGTAAATTAGGTGAAGATGGACAGCCAATTTATCGTGAAGACGGAAAAGTAATGAAAGGACCGAATTATTTTAAACCTGATTTTTCAAAGCTTTTATGATATAGAAAACCCGACAGGTTTTTAAAGCTTGTCGGGTTTGTATTGTAAATAATAAATAAGATTATTGAACTTTAACCGTCCATCCAAAAGTATCTTCAGAAAGTTTATTTTGAAGACTTGTTAATTTTTCTTTTAATAAAGATGCATATGAATTCTCGATTGGAGTCATTTCATAATAAACATCCTGGTAAGAGAAACCTTTAATAACGCTGATAACTGCAGCAGTTCCAGCACCAAAAATTTCTTTCAATGATCCGTTTTTAGCAGCTTCTACTAATTCTGAAACGATAACTGGACGAACCTCTACCTTAAGACCTTCTTTTTCTGCCATTGCAATTAAACTTTTTCTGGTAATACCATCTAAAATTCTTTCGCTAGTTGGAGCAGTCAATAAAGTATCGTTAATTCTAAAGAAAACGTTCATTGTTCCCGCTTCTTCTAGTTTTGTATGTGTTGCATCGTCTGTCCAGATAACTTGCTGAAAACCGTCTTTGTTGGCCAAGTTAGTTGGGTAAAACTGTGCAGCATAGTTTCCAGCAGCTTTTGCAGCTCCAATTCCACCATTTGCAGCTCTACTATAATGTTCAGCAATAATTACTTTTACTTCGCCAGCATAATAAGATTGTGCAGGAGAAAGTAAAATCATGAATTTATATTCGTCAGAAGGATTTGCAACAACACCAGCGCCGGTAGCAATCATAAAAGGACGAATATACATACTGCTTCCGTTGCCTTTTTGAATCCATTCCTGATCTATTTTTAATAATTCATTTAAACCATCCATAAAAACAGATTCCGGAACTTCTGGCATTGCCATACGAACTGCTGAATTATTAAAACGTTTGTAGTTTTCGTCAGGTCTAAACAACCAAACATCATCATTGACATCTTTGTAAGCTTTCATTCCTTCAAAAATAGCTTGTCCGTAATGAAAGACTTTTGATGAAGGATCCATCAAAATTGGAGCATAAGGCTTAATGACTGGATTTTGCCATTCTCCATTTTTAAAATCACATTCGAATAAATGGTCTGTAAAAACAGCACCAAAGCTTAAGTTTTGAAAGTCTACTTCGTTTATTTTTGACGAAGTGGCTTTTCTGATTTCAATTTTGCTTGTTTGAGTTGTACTCATAATTGTGTAAAGTTTTTATGTAATTTTCATTGCAACATATAAATTCTAAAGTAATGATTTGGTGTTAAATAGAATTTAGTGAATGCAAAATTAAGTAAAAATATATAACTTACTTAGTAAAACTGCATTATTTATGCCTTTTAACTGCGATTTGTTTATCTTATAATAAAGTCAAAAAATTAAGATAGTTTTATAAAGAATTTATGAAAAAAGCACCTATTTTTAAGGCTTTACGCATTTGTTTTGATTAAATTTGACTCTTGAAAGTGGCTAAAACCTATTAAAATCAGATTATAAATTTCGAAAAACGTGAAAAGAGAAATAATTAAGACGCTAGATGGCTCAACGACAATTCATTTGCAGGAATGGGACGAATGTTACCATTCTAAGCATGGTGCAATTCAGGAAGCAAAACATGTTTTTATTAAAAATGGACTTTCACTATTCGAAAAGAATCCAGTTAGTATTTTAGAAATTGGTTTTGGAACCGGTTTAAATGCTTTTATTACTTTTTTAGAAAGCAAACAAAAAAATCAAAAGATTGATTATGTTGGGGTAGAGGCATATCCGGTTGAAGCCAATGAGGTTTTAGAAATGAATTATGTTTCGGAACTTGACGCATTGGAATTTCAGAACATTTTTGAGAAAATGCATAAATCTGATTGGGATAAAAAAACTGAAATTTGCGATGCTTTCTCGTTAACCAAAAGGAAACAATTTTTTCATGAAATCGATGATTTAGAAATTTTTGATTTGATTTACTTTGACGCCTTTGGATATCGAGTACAGCCGGAACTTTGGAGTACCGAGATTTTTCAGAAAATGTATAACAGTTTAAAGCCAAATGGAGTTTTAGTAACTTATGCTGCACGCGGAGTTGTAAAAAGAAGTATGATTGAGGTTGGTTTTACAGTAGAAAAATTGGCGGGGCCTCCAGGTAAACGTGAGATGTTTCGTGCATTTAAAAAGCTCTAAATGAGTTGTTTAGAATGATTCTAGATTGATTTATGTATAATAAGAAAACGTATTCGTTGCCAAAGTTTTTAAAATAATAAGTTAAAAAGAGTGCTTATGAATGATATTTGATTAAATTTGTGCGAGTTTAAAAATAATGATAACCCCCGAAAATCTTATTTTATTATGTCAAAAATGATGTTTGATTACACGAAATCAATACTTGAGAGAGTAAGTTTCGATCCGATACTTTTCTGTAAAGAACTAGAAAAAGCTATCAAAACACTGTTACCGTACGAAATGGAACAATTACAAGAATGGTTATTAAATTTCATTATTGAAAAACCAGAATTAAAACAGAGTTTACTGCTAATTAAAGTATAAAAAAAGGAGCCAAATTGGCTCCTTTTTTATTGCTATTTCTTTTGGAGTGGACTAATGATTTGAACGTTCTGAAAAACAATTGCTCCTTTTACAACTCCAGCGATTGTAGATCTCAATGCATCAATGATTTGCATTTTTAATTCGCTTTTAGGGTAAATTAAACTTACCTCACGAGCAGGTTTTGGTTCCTTAAAGTTACGCAGTTTCAGTTTATCGGAATCTTTTAAGTCTAAGGTGTGCAAGTACGGTAGTAACGTTGTGCCTAAACCTTCGTCGGCTAATTTTATTAAGGTTTCAAAACTTCCGCTTTGGATCTGAAAATTATTTTGCTCGATGTCAGAACCATTTTTGCATAAGTTCAAAATTCCATCTCTAAAACAATGTCCATCTTGTAAAAGCAAAATTTCATTTAAATTTAAATCAGAAACTTCAATTTCTTCTTTCTGAAAACTTGCATGATGTTCCGGGATGTAAGCTACGAAAGGCTCAAAGTACAAAACAATTTCTTTTATTTTTTCGTCTTCAAGTGGAGTTGCGGCAATTGCAGCATCAAGATGACCATTTTTTAGTTTTGTTATAATTTCGTCTGTATTTAATTCCTCAATTAAAAGTTTAACTTTTGGATACTTCTTAATAAAGTTGTTTAAAAACATTGGTAAAAGCGTTGGCATAATCGTTGGGATAATACCTAAACGAAATTCTCCTCCAATAAAACCCTTTTGCTGTTCAACAATATCTTTAATTCGGTCAGCTTCGTTTACAATGTTCTTGGCTTGATTTACAATTTTTTGACCAATATCAGTAAGTTGAATTGGTTTTTTGCTTCGATCGAAAATCAAGATATTAAGTTCTTCTTCAATTTTTTGAATCTGCATGCTTAAAGTTGGCTGTGTTACAAAGCATTTTTCGGCAGCAAGAGTAAAGTTTTTGTGTTCTGCAACAGCCAACACATATTGTAATTGAGTTATCGTCATTTTGATAGTATTTTGTGATGCAAAAATAAGGAAATATAATTTTTTTTTATTGACTTTTATAAGAAGTTTAATTAAATTTGTAGTAAACATATTATAAAACGAAAAAAGTATGAAAACAAATATTTTAGGATTACCGGTAAAAGAATCAGAATTGTTAGTAAAAGAATTGAATATTCTGTTGTCAAACTTTCAAGTATATTATCAAAATTTAAGAGGAATACATTGGAATATTCGTGGTAAACGTTTTTTCGATTTACATGTAAAGTTTGAAGAGTTGTATACAGATGCTCAATTAAAAATAGATATGATTGCAGAGCGAGTTTTAACAATTGGCGGAACTCCATTGCATACATTTGATGATTATATAAAAAACAATAAATTAACTGTTGGAAAAAATATTTCTAACGATGAAAAAGCAGTTCATTTAATTGTAAGCTCTTTATCAGATTTATTAAAAATAGAAAGAGAAATTTTAAAACAATCTGATGAAATTAATGATGAAGGAACAAATTCTATGATGAGTGATTTCATTGCAGAGCAGGAAAAAACAATCTGGATGATGAAAGCTTGGTTAGAAGAAGAACTATAATTTATTGTTTATGAATAATTTAAGAAGCAGAACAGTCCCGTTTGATTGTTCTGCTTTTTTATGATTGTTAAATTTGTATAAAATTTTTGCCTCTGCGCTTTGATTTTATTTCTTTAACACTATTTTTGCCTCAATGAAATTAATCGCTCGCATATTATTATTCATATTTATTACCTTCTTATCTACCCCAACAATTGTTCAGGCGATAAAGAAAGGTACTAATACGACTATATCTTTTAATTGCGCTGAAGAGGAAGTTCATAAAGAACTTAAATCGGTAGTTCATGCTACAATATTGGAGCATGAAGTATTGATACCTGTTTATATTCAAAAGAAAACGATTGTTTCTGAAAATATCGTAAAATTAGATAATATTTCTCCGAGCATATTTGCTCCTCCTCCCAATTTAGTATAATACTTCCGATTATTTTGAACTAAACTGCATTTATATAAGTGCGGCTACTCTTTAATGAATAATTTTTTTAGTATTGTATTATGACAAAAAAAATCAATCTTTTTGCCAACCTAAAATCTGATTTTGCTTCAGGTTTGGTGGTCTTTTTGGTGGCTCTTCCATTGTGTTTAGGTATAGCAATGGCTTCTGGAGCGCCTTTATTTTCTGGAATTATCTCGGGTGTTATTGGTGGTATTGTGGTAGGTTATTTAAGCCAATCGCACATTAGTGTTTCGGGTCCAGCAGCTGGGTTAACAGCTATCGTTTTAACCGCTATTACTGATTTTGGAGCTTTCGATGTTTTTTTAATGTCTGTTTTTATTGCTGGATTAATTCAATTAGCATTAGGGTTTTTAAAAGCCGGAAGTATTTCAAATTATTTTCCTACCAATGTAATTGAAGGAATGTTGGCGGGTATCGGAATCATTATCATTTTAAAACAATTGCCTCACGCATTTGGTTATGATGCTGATTTTGAAGGAGATCAGGCTTTTGTTCAAAACGACGGAAGTAATTCATTTTCATTTTTATTCGATGTATTAAATCACATACACTTAGGAGCAGTCGTTGTTTCGCTTGTTTCATTAGTAATATTAATTTCTTGGGATAAAGTTTCTTTTTTGAAGAAATTAAAATTAATTCCGGGAGCACTTGTAGCTGTTATTATCGGTATAGCCTTAAATGAATTTTTTGTTTCTACAGGAAGCTCATTGGCAATTGCAAAAGAACATTTGGTTTCATTGCCAGTTCCAAAATCTTTTGATGAATTTAAATCTATTTTAATAACTCCAAACTTCGCCGCTGTTACAAATCCGCAAGTTTGGGTAGTTGGTATTACAATTGCCATTGTAGCTTCTATAGAAACATTACTTTGTATTGAAGCTGCTGATAGAATGGATGTGCAAAAACGTTATACTAATACAAATGTTGAGCTTAGAGCGCAAGGTATTGGTAATATATTAAGTTCGCTTTTAGGAGGTTTACCAATGACATCTGTTGTAGTTAGATCATCAGCAAATAATAATGCAGGAGCAAAATCTAAAATGTCGACTATTATTCACGGTGTGCTTTTACTAATAAGTGTTTTGTCAGTTCCTGCACTTTTAAACAAAATTCCATTGGCAACTTTAGCTACTGTTTTAATTTTAGTTGGATATAAATTGGCTAAGCCAGCTACATTCAAGCATTTTTGGGAAAAAGGAAAATACCAATTCATACCATTTGTTGCCACTTTAGTATTTGTTGTAGCAACAGACTTACTTAAAGGTGTTGCTTTAGGAATTATCATCAGTGTAATTTTTGTATTGAGAGGAAACTTAAAAAGAGCTTACAGCTTTAAAAAAGAAGAATACGAAGATGGAGATGTTATTCATATCGATTTAGCACAAGAAGTTTCGTTCTTGAATAAAGCAGCTATTAAGTTGACTTTGAATGAGATTCCAGAAAATTCTAAAGTAATCATAAGTGCCGAAGATACTGAATACATTGCGCATGATGTTTTAGATTTGATTCGCGAGTTTAAAGAAACCAGAGCGGTCGACGAAAATATTAAAGTAAAACTAAAAGGTTTTAAAGAAGCTTACGAGCTCGAAAATTCACCTGATCTAAGTAACCATGTTTCGATTGAGCATTATTATGATGTTGCCAAAAGAGCTTTGGTTAAAAAAGAGGTGACAAACGAAGAATTTTAAACAAATTAAATAAATTAAGGTATTTCTTGATTGTGAGAAGTATTAAAAATTAGATAACTTTACACTAAAGTTATTTTTGATATGTTTAAACATGTTGAAATACCATTCAAAAAACAAAAAATACAATGAGAAAGTTTTATGAGCAGTTATTAGAAAATAATAAAAAGTGGGTAGAAGATTCTTTAGCAAAAGATTCAAATTATTTTGCTGATTTAGCAAAAGGACAATCTCCGCCATTATTATGGATCGGATGTTCTGATAGTCGTGTTCCTGCAAATGAGATTATTGGTGCTAAACCAGGAGAAGTTTTTGTACACCGTAATATTGCTAATATGGTTGTACACTCTGATATGAATATGTTGAGTGTTTTAGATTATGCAGTAAATGTTTTAAAAGTAAAACACGTTATCGTATGCGGACATTACGGTTGTGGTGGTGTAAAAGCTGCAATGGGAAATATGTCTGTTGGAATTATTGACAACTGGATTCGTCACATTAAAGATGAGTATCGTTTACACGATAAGTATTTGAACTCTATTGAAGATGAAACAGAACGTTTTAATGCTTTTGTTGAAATCAATGCTAAAGAGCAAGTTTACAACTTGGCAAAAACTTCAATCGTACAAGGAGCTTGGAAAAACGGCCAGGATTTAATGCTTCACGGATGGGTTTACGGATTAAATTCTGGTTTCGTAACCGATTTGAATGTAAATATTAGTTCAAATGATGAACTTGATGATGTTTATCAATTGAATAATCTATAATAAAAAAAATCGCCCTTTAAAAAGGGCGATTTTTTTTTATTCATTTTCATCTAGATTTTCATTGAAAGCCGACGGTAATAATGTTGGGATAAACTTTATTAAAATTGGCAATAATAAACTTCCGCCGGGAAGTAAGAAGATCGTCAATGATGGAATCGTTTTGCAGATATCCAAAAGCTGTTTTTTTACTTTCTTCTTTTCTTTTGCATCCAAATCTCTGGTAGTAGAATAAGCCAATAGCACCATTAATTCTTTACTCTGAATAATTTCCTTAACCAGCCTGTTTTTGTTTCTTACAATTAGTTTTACAACGCTTTGCGTCATTTGATCGTAAAAGTGTTTTACAGGATTAGAGTAATTAAAATATGGAATCTTCTTTTTGTGAGTAGTTATAAAAGTATTTGTTGTATCAATACTTTTAGTAACAAAATCGTCAGAGATGTTCATCATTGAACCTAACGAATATAAAAAGTAAGATTCTTCATTCTCGACAATACCATCACTCCACAAAGCCATGCCGGCCATATCGATCAAATAATATTGTTCAAGTTTATTGTTGAAATAATCCAGTTGTAAAGTTTCTAAAGTGTCAACCGTAACTTTCGAAAATTTTGAATATCGAATAGAAGCTTCAAAAAGTTTAATCAATAAATCGTCGTGTTGCGACTTGACCGTTTTAGTTTTCAAGGCCAAGGCTACAATACCAAGAACCGTTTCTTCAATTCTTTTAAGGTATTTTTCCGGAATTGCACCTTTCTCTAAATATTGTCTAAAAGCCAGTACATCGATAAACAAAAGCGCATTGGTAACCAAATGCGAAAAGTTTTTGCTTATAATGCTATCATTGGTCTGAACACGTTGATCTATGATATTCTCTAATGCTAGGGAAGGCGTATCTTTTGGAAGTAAAATTTTGAATAAACTAAACCCTTCCGGATTCATTTCTTTATAAAATTTTAAAACTTCAGCAATAAAATTATTCGGTTCAGAACTTCTTTTTTCTAAACAAAACACATGATATAAAGTATTTAATAAGGCAACTTTAGAAATTTCGGTCTTGAACCAACCTTTTATAGGAATTGGAATTTGAGAATCAATCGCAATAATGTGTCCGTAGATAAATCCGGTTTCTCTAACTTTATAGTAAAACGAATCGGCAGTTTCAAAAGGAATTGCTTCTGAAAACTTTTGCTCACTAAAAAACTTATCTATCCAGCCGTGTGCTGATGGGTTAATCATTGCATTAAATTTATTGCTGCAAAGCTATATCTTTTTCTTGTGTTCGACTAGATTTAAAATGAAATAACCACTACATTTTGTGAAAATATAGTGGTTATTGCCAAATCTAATGATTTTTTTACTTAATGATTCCTGCGCAAGCAACTCTACCGCCAGCATTTCCGGTTGGCTGAGTTGTAAAATCATCAGTTCCCTGATGTACAATTAAACCTTTTCCTAAAACATCTTTAGTAGCATCTCCGCAACCAATACACCATTCGTCAGTTGTTAAAGTTATAGTTCCGTTACCTTTTGCATCAGCAGTAAAGTTACCTATATCGCCTTTATGATATTCGGCTGAACCCCATTTCCCGTGTTTTTTGAAAGTTGGATTCCAGTGTCCACCAGCAGAACTTCCGTCAGCAGAACTACAATCAGCTTTTTCGTGAATGTGTATCGCATGAACACCAGGTTGTAAACCAGTCATCTTTGCAACAAAAGTTACTTTACCATTTTTCTCAGTAAAAGTAGCTGTTCCGGCAACTGTACTATTGCTTTTGGGTTCTAATGCTACAGTTAGAGTTTTAGCATCACTTGATTTTGTATTAGTCTTACAGCCAACAACTAAAGCTGTAATTATAGCGAAGGAAACGATTATTTTTTTCATATAAGAGGCTTTTGAATTAAAGATTAAGTAAATTTAACATAAAATCCGGACATTGATTGGCGTTTATAGTTAAAAAAATCTAAAACTATTGGTTGTAATTTAATGTAGTTTTAAAGTGCAGAACCAAAAATTATTGCGTAAATTCGTATAACCTCGAATTGTAAGTTTTATTTATAAGTATTCATTGTGTATTAATTTAATCTTTAAAATTATGATAAAGAATGTCTTAAGTTTATTTTTTTTGGGATTTGTATTAATTTCTTGTAACGCTTCAAAAACGCAAAAAGGTGATTCGGTTTCTAAACTTGAAGGAACCTGGGAACTTAATTATATTACGGGTCCAAGAATTGCTTTTGAGGGTTTATATCCAAATAAAAAGCCCACAATTAATTTTGATATAAAAGAAAACCGAGTTTCTGGGAACAACAGTTGTAATTCTTTTACGGGAAAACTTGTTGTAACAGGTAATAAAATTGATTTTAATCAACCGATGGCTGTAACCAAAATGATGTGTATGGATGGGCAAGGTGAGCAGGTTTTTATGAGTACTTTACCCAAAATAACTTCATATGATGTTACAGACGATGGTAAAACTTTGAATTTTATTTCTGGAGATATTGCTATGATGCGATTTACCAAAAAGTAAAATAGCTTTTTAACCCTATCAAAATGTTTTTTATGAAAACTAAATCATCTATTTTATTAGTGTTGTTTTGCTTTTTGAATTTGGCTCTTTATGCTCAGGAAAAAACGAGTAAAGAAATAAAAGCAGAACAAGCTTTAAAAAAACAAAAAGAAATCGAAGCTCTTATAGATTCGAAGAAATTTGATTTTGAGGCAGAGAAAGTTACTCCGCAAGGAGGAAGGCTCATTTTTATAGATTACAATACCTATTTTTTAAAATTCAACCCTGAAAAAACTACCTGCGATTTACCTTTTTTTGGTCGCGCTTTCAGTGTCCCATATGGTGGCGATGGCGGAATGAAATTTGAAGGTATTCCTGAAAATATAAAAATAGAGAAAAAGAAAAAAAACTACACTTTAAGTGCCACTGTAAAAGGCAAAGACGATGTATACAATCTTTTATTTACTATATTTTTTAACGGAAGAGGATCACTTTCAATAACAAGTAATAATAGAGCATTTATATCTTATGATGGTGAAATTAGAGCGCCTAAAACAGAAGAGATTAAGAAATAGAGATAAAAATAAAAATTCATTGTGCTTACCCATATAAATTCTTTAAAATAATTTTAAAATCGGAACTATGAAAAAATTAAGTCTTATTCTTGTTATGGCTGTGGCCTCATTTTCATCTTATGCACAATCTTCGTTTAAAGAAGATGTAGACGTTGTACAAAGTATTTATGGAAAATCTAAAAGCGATCTTGTAAAAGAGTATATGAATTTATCAGATACTCAATCTGCTGCTTTTACAAAGGTTTACGATGCTTATGAAGCAGAACGCAAAGCACTTGGTCAAACAAAATTTCAGTTAATTAATGATTACGCAACAAACTATGCAACACTTACAGATGCAAAAGCAGATGAGTTGGCAAAAGGTGCATTGAAAAATAATTTAAATTACGAAAAATTGTACACTAAGACTTATGGAAAGGCCAAAAAAGTAATTGGGTCAATCAATGCTGCAAAATTTATTCAGTTAGAAGTGTATTTGCAAACTACAATTCGTGACGAAATTCAAAATGCAATTCCTTTTATTGGAGAATTAGATAAAACAAAAATCAATTAGATTTACTTTATTTATATAAAAAAAT
>Ga0302173_10000913_pt1 | contig 15349 bp, 15 predicted proteins | sample I_Fen_N3_1_FD_198785 | JGI IMG/M metagenome (GOLD analysis project Ga0302173, IMG submission 198785) | Peat permafrost microbial communities from Stordalen Mire near Abisko, Sweden - I_Fen_N3_1 | ecosystem: Environmental > Terrestrial > Soil > Wetlands > Permafrost | place: Sweden: Abisko... | reverse complement strand
TCAATAATATTTTTATAATCTAATTCTATATCCTTATGTTCTTCTAAAATAGCTTTTGCTTCAACACAACTTGGGCAAATTGCTGCCCCATACATTGTTATCTTCATTTTATTTTCCTCCCTTTTTTTATATTTAATATCCTTAGTTTTATAATTATACTTTTTGTATAAGGTACATGAAATTATTTGATTTTTTTTACCCTTTCACTCGCATTTCCCATTGCTTTTCATTTTGAAGTTCCAATTCTATTAATTTCAATATTATTTTTGATTGAATTAAAATTGAAAAAAGCCTGTCTCTAACCTCAACCATATATATACAGATACTAAAGTTTTTCCCTTTAAATGCGATAATTACAATATATAATTAAGAAAAGTGAATTAAATAAAAAAACTTATTAATTGGGTGGTGCAAGTGTAGTTGGTGAATATGCAAAAAATAGTGATGGAAGCCCATTTGTAAATGAGATGATATAAGTAACAATAGGTTCAATTCCATATGCTCAATAATACACTAATTATAATATGTATTATTCTTTGATACTTTATTAAAAGGAGAAATAAAAAATGATTATTGGAAATAGAAATTCTTATTTAAAAAATCCATATGTAAACAATAATATCTACACACAACAAAACAAAGTACTCAATAACAACAATAAAATTGCTACTGCTGAGAAAAAAGATGTTAGCCTAAGCCCAGACGCTATTACAAAGAAAAAAATAAAGGCTTTAAAGAATCAATTAAATGATATTGAAACTTCAGAACAACAGCTTCAATCTGGTATGTCAACATTACATCAAAAAGAGACAGGTTTAAATAATATAACCGATATGGGAAATCAACTTACAGAATTATCTAAACAATATAAAAAATCTGATTTGAGCGAAAAGGATAAGTTGGAAATTGAAAAAAAAGCAGGTGAATTAATAAATAATTTAGGACGCTTAATGAACGATAATAAAACAGAAGAAAATAACATTGTAGGAAATAAGAAAATTCAGCTAAATAGTTCTGACGGTAAAAGTACTACTATATTGTCTAAAGGAATTGATATAACACTAGATTTAGGTAAAGTGGACAATACTAAGCTGAATAATCCAAAGGATGATAAACATTTTTCAAGTAATGTTAGTGTGAAAACATTGCTAGAAAATCCTTCCATAATTCAAGAAAGAATATTAAATCCAGTACAAACTGCTATAGGAGACGTACATGATTCAAAATCAATCATATATCATAATTTTATAGAAGAGTATTCATCAGCAACAAGCTCAATTGACGAATTGTTTAAAATACGTGGGATAAGTGAATATGAAAAAGATAAAAGAATGTTGCACCAGAAAGCAATTTATATTGCTGTTTCTGAATTATACTTTTAATCTTTAAATAGATAAAATGTTGTACAGTCGCTAAATTAGGTTTATTCTACAAGTATAAATCATAATTTTCACTTAAATTATCATTATCAATTAATTTAATACCATTATCATCTTTTATCATTACTCTTAACTCATCAGATGTTATATTTCCTATTACATGCGGTGAATGAGTTGCTATAATTAATTGATTATTATTACCAATGCTTTTATATACATCAATTATCTTTCTTTGCCATTGTGGATGAAGTGATATTTCTGGTTCATCAATTAATATTATTGAGTTATTAACTTCTAAGAACTTTAGTGATAATGCTCTTAAGAATAATTGTTTTTCACCTGATGATAAACCTGTAATATCAACCTTATTAATCTTTTCAAAATTCATTTCTGTTGGCATATATACAACTTTAGGGTCAGTAGGATTATATTTAAATTGAAGAACCTCTGGACTTAACATTCCAATTTCATTATCCTCTAACTTCACAGTTGCTGTATATAATGCAGGAGTTAATTCAACTTTATTATCCCCTACTTCTTCATACCCACGTTGATCTCTATCAAATAAATCATAAATACTTTTTAATAAAGTAGTTTTTCCAGAACTATTTTCACCAATAATAACAATGATATATAATATTTTTCCATTATTATCTTTGAAATCTACTTCTAAATCATTAAATATTTCATGATTATTAAACTTGATTTTTTCTAATTTCATCCTATATCACCTCTATACCCTAGCTTTATAATATAAATATAGTATGTTCTCAAGGTTTCTTAACCAAATCCAATTCTGCTAAAAAGTGCACATCCCTAATTTCAAAAACATTAGGTGGTGTGCATGTCCAATACAAAAATTTACTCTCTAAAACTTAAAATTTATACTAAGGTTTGTCCCAATAAACACCGAAAACCACCATATACTATTTCTTTATTAATTATATTTCATATGTTATTTCGAATACCTTCTAATTCACATAATTTTTACACTTATTATTCTGTTATTATTATTGCTAGTCCTTCAACTGCGTAAATTGGTCTGTTTTGATATCCCCTTTATCATAGCACTGGCTTCTTTGATTTCTACTGCATTTTCATTGGTTCTATGAATTAAATTATCAATCTCTTTTATTGAATTGCCACTCACTTTAGTTTTCTCTATTAAACTAGTAATTGTCAGGCTTCCTTCCTCCTTAAAAATAATTACGCTGTTAATTTCCTTATGAATAGAATCAATGTACTTTTTAATATTATCAATGATTCCTCCAAGCTCTGCTGCAACATTTTCGCCATCTTTAGTAAATCTAGTCTGCATTTCTGTACTTTGAGAAATATTCTCTATAGTTTTATTTAATTCCATAAAACTCGAATTAGAATCATTTACGATTTCCATGACTTTATTTAATGTGCTTTGAACACCTTCTGAAGTAACAGAAATATTTTTAAGGTAATATTAGTGTAAATATTTCTGCTATTATATCAAGTTTTGTTCCGAAATTTACAATCTTTAAAAATTCAAATTTGCTATTATAACAAAAAGAAGCTTCTTCATATAAACATACATTTACAAATACAAATAAATTTTATTGAATTTAGAGCAATGGTGCTCTGCTTAGCAGAATACCATTGCTTTTTATAATTTAGAATATAAAAATGGAGGATTTTAATATGGAACATGGAAAATTAAAACGAACTTTGAAAACAAGAGATTTGGTAATTTTTGGTCTAGTATTTATGATACCCCTAGCTCCAGCCGGCATGTATGGTGTATATTTAGGACCATCTGGTGGAATGGTTGCATTGTGTTATTTAATAGGAATGGTTGCTATGTTCTTTACTGGGATGAGTTACAGAGTCATGGCTCAAAAATTTCCAGCAGCAGGGTCTGTATATGTATATGTTCAGAAAGGTGTATCACCTGCATTAGGTTTTCTAACAGGCTGGGCTATATTATTAGATTATTTCTTAATGCCAGCAACTGTTGTTATTATCGGAAGTATCTATGGTAATGCACTTATACCTTCAATTCCAACCTGGATTTGGATACTAGTTTTTATCGGCTTTAGTACGACAATTAATGTTTTAGGTGTAGATTTAATGACTAAATGTAGTTGGATACTATTTACCTTACAGATTATTGTGATTATAGCCTTTATAGGATGTGTTATCAGACTTTTGCTTAATGGAACAATTCATTTTAGCATGATTTCATTTTATAATCCTGAGCAGTTTGATCTATCTAGCATTCTTAAAGCAACAGGTATTGTTATTCTTAGCTATTTAGGATACGATGCTATTAGTACCTTGGCAGAGGAAACTATTAATCCAGAAAAATCTGTAGGAAAAGCAATTATACTTTCTATTTTAATCATTGGTTTAATCTTTATCGCAACCACTTTTTTTGCAGGAATGGCCTATCCGAATTATCAAGACTTAAATCCTGATACTGCTTTCACAGATGTTGTTACCTTTGTAGGTGGGACATGGCTTAATATAGTAACAACAATTACATTGATTCTTTCCTTTGGAATAGCAACAACACAAGCTTCGCAAGTGGCAGTTGCAAGAGTACTTTTTGCAATGGGACGAGATGGAGTATTGCCAAAGCAGCTGGCACATATCAGTAAAAAAACACAAAGTCCAGTAGTTGCTACTGTATTAGTAGGAATCATTATAACACCTATCTCACTGTTTTGTTCTCTTGACTTTATTACTTCAATCGTAAGTTTTGGCGCTTTATTAGGTTTTATCTTATTAAACATTGCAGTAATCAGTAGATTTTTACTAAAAAATGATGAACCAATCAGCTTACAGAAGAAAATAATACATTATGGAATATGTCCTACCATTGGCTTAGCAGTAACTATGTGGATCTTTATTAATCTAGATGCAAATGCACATTTAATCGGAGCAATTTGGCTGTTAATCGGAGGCTTATATTTAGCAAGTGTCACAAAGTTCTTTAGAAATCCTGTTCCACAATTAGAGTTAAGTTAATGAAAAATAAGGCACATGAAAATAAGTAACAATCGTGCTTGAACCTATATCTTTTTTCTATAAAACTTATTAAAGAAGACCATGATTTGCCATAAAAATCCACATAATATTAGTAAAAGGAATACTCAAAGCACCTATTGCTCTGAATATTCCTTTTACTTTTTAATAATTATATAATAATTATTCGTTTTTTATACTCGATTTCTTTTAATGACTTTACATACATCTTAGGTGTTGTATTTGTAAATTCGTGAAAATCTTTAATCATATGAGACTGATCATAATAACCTAAATCCATAGAAATCTGTGCCAAATTAGATTCAAACATATCTTTATCTAACTCATTTAAAGTACTTAATAAATATTGAAACCTCATAAGTTTACAAAATACTTTCGGAGATAATCCAAACTCTTGAGAAAATGTCTTATTTATATATCTAACTGAATATCCCGTTGCCTCTGCAAGCTCATTGATTTTAATTTTTCCTGCCGTCTGCATAATGTTATTCAGCATATATTTCTTTAAATCTTTGTATTTATTTATTTCTTTAAAATTAGCATAAAGCTTTATATATCTTTCTAAAAACACCTGTATCTGATAGTTAAAATCTCTGCTCGAAGTAATTTTTTCAAACAGCTCGTTATCTTTTATCACTTCTAAAAATGGAATTTCCTGTTCAACCAAATCTGACATAGTGATATCTTTAAGTTTAAATGGACTTCCTGGTAAAAATCTTACTCCAAAGAAATATTTATTTTCACTATTATGAGTTAATGTTGGACGAAGAACTGTTCCACAAACATTTGCATATGGAGCCTTATCATCACAACAGAATAGGATATCAATACATCCATCTGGTACTGCGATAAAAGGTCTTTCTATAATATCATCTTTTTGGAAGCAATAGAAATGAGAAATTCCATAATTCATTATAACTGCTTTATAATAATGAGATGTAGTCATTACAAAGTATGGCTGCTTAGGCCTAATAATATTTTCTTTTATTTCTCCCATAACATCTCCCCCCACTCCACTTCTTTTCTTAAATAAATTAAACTTCCTTGAATTTGTAAAATCATCTTTTAAAAGTAGAAATTTAATCAAAACTCATATATACGTTATTACTTAGAATATAAATATTAAATTCTGAAAATAAATATTTATATTAACTATATAGTATTTACTTGAGATTTAAAATACGTTTTTAATGGCTATTCAGGAATAAATTTATTTTTAATTATATTCAGCAAATAAAGCTTTATCATTCCTGCTTCCAATGACTGAATTCATTTCTATTTCAACTAATTGAATAAAACATATGAGTACCAACCATTGTAAAAAAAGAGGCCTAGTTTCTTCTTTGAAACTAGACCTCATTGTCTTTCTTTAATATTAGATTACTCCATGTATGAAAATAAAAATTGTAAAAATCGGAACTAAATCATTTATCTTTTATAATATTAATATATATCATGTTCAATCTAGAGAATTATAAAAAACACTGAAGAAACTAAAAAGAGGTTAATCTAATTTAACTAGTTAAACCAGATTAACTTCTTTCATTAAATATCTAAAATGTCTTTCAACATATCAGTTACTTTTTCCTTAGTAACCGGCACAGGACTTAATCCTGCAAATGGTTCATTCACTACTGCATTTTCAACTTCTTCAATGTTGCTGTAATCCAAATTATAATCTTTTATAGGTTTTAACTTTAATACTTCATCTCTAAAAGTTATATATGCATTGGCTGTTATATTTCTAATCTCCTCAACCGATTCTGTCCCGCTAAATTCTGCACCAAGAATTTTACCTATATTCTTTACCTTTGCCGAACAAACAGGTACTATATGTTTAATCATTGCTGGAAACCCATATGCACACGCTGCTCCATGAACCAAATGATATTTAGCTCCTATAACATGAGCAATAGAATGTCCAACATGAGCACAAGAATTAGCTAGCATCCATCCCCCCATAGACGCACTAACATGCATCTTAGTTCGTGCTTCTAAATTACTTCTATTATTTATAGCTATTGGAAGATACTCAACTACTGTTTCCATTACTTTCTCACAAATCATATCTGTTGTAATGTTTGATAATACAGTTGTATAAGCTTCAGCCGCATGTGAGAAAACATCTAAACCAGTCATCATAGTTAACCCTTCTGGCATTCCTGTAGTTAATTCTGGATCAAGAATTACATACTCACTCATTGCATTTGTCGCAAGTATCGGTACCTTTTTATTATGCTCTGGATCTGAAATAATAAGTCCATTAGATAATTCTGAGCCAGTTCCTGATGTAGTTGGAATACTTATAAGTCCTAACGATTTCTTTACCTCAGCTCCTGGTTTTCCATAATCTAATATTTGACCATCATTAAATCTTAAAATTGTTACACCTTTTGCAGTGTCTATCGCACTTCCTCCTCCAATTGCAATTACACAATCACAATTCTTACTATTACATAACTTTGAGCCCTCATTAACGATTTCAGCTGGTGGATCTGGTAGTACCTTATCAAATTCTATGTATTCAATTCCACAGGATGATAAACTTTCTAATATCTTATCAATAATACCTGCCGCCTTAACACCTGAATCAAATACTAAAAAGGCTTTTTTATATCCTGCTTCCTTTATAAGTTTACCAATTTGTACCGATGTACCACAACCTGCTAATACCTTTGAATTTTGTACCAATGAAAAATTCAACATAAATTATCCTCCTCAAATAACTAATATAAAGACAACATTTATTACAATCTATTGTAAAAGCTACAAGGACAAAGCAATATTATTATTTCTGTCCTTGTAGCTTATCTTTATTTTAGATTATAATTCTTAATAAATTTATTCTACCTTTGATCCAATAACTGCATCCATTTCAATCTCAACTAATTGAGAAGGACGATTAAGCATAGGAGTACCAACTACTGTGAAAAGAGGTCTAATATCATGAAAAATTTCTGAATAAGCCCTAGCAATTTCTGGTGCATATTTCATATCTGTTGCATAACCTTTTATTCTTACAACTTCTTCTTTTTTTGAGCCTGATTGTTCTAATAATTTTACTAATTTTTCAAGAATATACTTTGTTTGCTCGTAAGCACTTCCTTCACCATAAACTGTACCATCAGGTTGTACAGCAGTAGTCCCTCCAATATAGACAAAAGGCCCAACCTTTACCATCCTTGAATATCCTGTTTTTTCTTCTAAGGGTGCTCCAGATGAATAATTCGTTCTTGTTAACTCCATATTAATTCTCCTTTTTTAATACTATTTCTAAATTTTAGCTTTAAATCTATCATAACGGAAATCACTTATATCAAGAGCAGTTCCCTTTCCTTCCACCATTTCTGATAAAAGCATACCCACTGTTGGAGAAATTCCAAAGCCATGTCCACAAAATGCACATGCAAGTATAAGTCCTGGTACTTCTTCTACGTAACTTATTACTGGCACATGATCTTTGGAATCATCTATCCATCCTGCCCAAGTACGAACTATTTTAGCATCTTTTAAATCAGGAAAATACTTCATTATTCCTCTGCATATACACGAAGCTGTAATACTTGCTGTGGTTGGTGTTCCATTATCTTTATTAAGAGCTTCATACCCCGATGAACCACCAAATACAAAAGAACCATGTTTACTTTGATGTCCATAAAAATCTGCTTCAGCAGTACCAAGCATTTGGTAGAACATTGGCTTTTGAGCTTCTGTAACAAGAACTTCTAACAGCACCTGATTCATTGGAATATCAATCCCCACTGTAGCAGCTAGCTTTCGACTTTCATAACCTGCTGCAAGAATTATATGATTTCCTTCATACAAATTATTTTTAGTTACTACCTGCCTTGCTTTTCCTTTTATTTTTTTAATTTCGATAACTTCTTCCCCTGTGATAAAACGAGCGCCTAATTCTCTTGCTTTACGATAAAAACCTAAGGTTGTAGTTAAAGGATTGGCATGTCCATCAGTAGGACACCAGCTTGCACCTATAACTTCCTCTGAAAGATATGGATTGATTTCTCGTACTTCTTCTCCTGATATTATGTTTACATCTAGTCCACATTCCTCCGCATTCTTGGCAAGATTAGTTAGTATCTTCATATGCTCTACTGTTTTACCTAATCTTAAATTACCTTCTTGATAATATTCCACATCTACCCCTAATTCTTCTGAGAGATTTGGCCAAAGATTTTTTATACCATACATAGCAAGTGGAAGTTCTCTTTTATCACGTCCTGATTGACGAACTCCTCCACCATTTCTTGTTGAACCACCATCTCCAATACTGTCACCTTTATCGAGGACAATAACAGAATGCCCTTTTTTTGATAAGTAGTATGCTGCTGCATTTCCAATTACACCACTTCCAATGATTATTACATCTGCACTATTTTTCATGTTATTTACCTCCTACTTGTTCATTTCCGAAGACTTCCATTTCTATAGGTCTCATAGGTGCACGTGATACTGCTGATTCCAATTCTAAAGGTGATATTTTAAGCTCTCTTGCTACGATCCCTTTAACCAATTTACCACAGGTTTGCCCTTGGCAAAGACCCATACCTGTTCTCAAATATCTCCTAATTTCAGTTATAGTAAACATACCATCATGTACTGCTCTTCTTATTTCTCCCTTTGTTATTTCTTCGCAGCGACAGATTATCATATCATCATCAGGCTGCGGAATGAATTCACCTATATCTCTTGATCTATCATTTACTTTACTCATAATCTTACCTCCTATGCCTGCTTAAAGAATCTTACTTTCATTCCCATTTCATTTGGAACCTTTATTGTTAATAAATTTGTGTTGTCAAAGGCTTTAACAGATTTAACATCTATTACTTCCACTTCACATGCTTCTTTTCCACTTCTATCTAAACCAATACCTTTTGCACCTTTCTCTGGTAACGGTAAGAATTCATAAGGAAGTGTCACTGAAGTATAGCCTTCTTCATAATCTTCATTTACAAGAAATATTGATTGTCCAGAACAAGATGCAACGCACATTCCACAGCCAATACAGGTTGATTCTTCATCAACAACTGGAAGAGAGGTAATATTTGCTCCAATCTTAATACAGTTTTTTGGACATGCGTCTTGACATGGATTACAGGGAATATTTTGCGAACATTCTATAACTGGATGAATTCCTTTCATAGTTTTAACACCTGGATATTTTGTAACTTCTTCGTCAGTTAAATATCCTTTCTTAAGAAGATTCTTTGAAACCTCAAAACCTTCATCTGTCTTTTCAATATCTTTTCCTTTATTTTCTGGACCAAACATACCTTGTCTCAAACTAGATAATGCCTTTTCCAATTCTTCTGCCTTTTCTTCTAATTCTTCTTTCTCAATAAACCCTAATCTATAAGAAGCTGCTACTCCTGCAATTCTTCCCTCTATCATAGCTGAACTTGCTTCTTCAATTCCTGAAACATCTCCTGCTGCAAATATTCCCTTAATTGAAGTTTCACCATATTCATCACAAACAGGAACATATCCACCCTTTTTAGGATTTTCCTCCATTATGCATCCAGCCATTTTTGTAAGCTGTGACATAGGTGAAAGCCCTACTGCAAGACATATAGTATCAACCTCAAAATGCTTTTCTGTTCCAGGTATTATCTGCCACTTACTATCAACTTCACCAATAGTAACTCCTGTTACACATTCTTCACCTTCAGCTTTTATAATAGTATGAGATAAATAGAAAGGAACTCCACATCTAGCTACCTTAGCAGCATGAACTCCATATCCACCAATTCTAGGTGCTGCATCTACAATTGCAACAACTTCACAGCCTGCTTGTATAAGTTGATATCCTACAACTACCCCAACATTACCACTTCCAAGCATAAGAATTTTCTTTCCTGGCTGCACTCCATGGAGGTTCATCATGGTTTGTGCTGCACCTGCACCAATTACTCCTGGAAGTGTCCATCCATCAAATGTAACCATATTCTCAGATGCACCTGTTGCAATTATTACTGCATCTGCCTTATAATGAATAACTTCATCATCTATCTTTACAGTAACTTCTTTATCTAAATAAAGACCAATTACTATAGCATTTAAAACAACTTCTACTCCCGCATCATTTGCTTCCTTTAAAAGTTCTTCACCTATTTTAAAGCCTCTAATTTTTGCTCTATGCTCTTTTGAACCAAAGAATTTATGTATTTGTTTAAATAATTGCCCACCTGGTTTAGAATTTTCATCAAAGACAACAACCTTTAGTCCTCTTTTTGCTGCTTCTATAGCTGCTGAAAGACCTGCTGGCCCTGCACCAACAACAATACAATCATATCTTTTCATACGAATACCTATCCTTTCTTAAAAAATACTTCTATAATTAATCTTCTTTTTTATCAGAAACACCATATTGTGTTTGAACTTTCATACCTTCAACTAAAGGAGTAACACAAGTTCTTACATTTGGCTTACCATCTACAACCATTACACAATCTGTACATCTTCCAATAGCACAGAATATACCTCTTGGTGAACCTTTTTTTGTATGTCTATGCACCAATACTCCAGCAGCCCTTAAAGCTGCTGCTATTGGTTCTCCATCATATCCTTCAATGACTTTTCCATCAAAATCAAAAGTCACTAAACGTCCTTTATTAGTTTTACCCAAAATTGGGTGGTTAGCAATTCTCATATAAAGCTCTCCTTCCAAAATTCAACAATTAAAACTAACAGGTTATGCAAGCTTAGGCACATCCCAAAGATTTAACTTAGTTCCTATTCCTTTTTCAATAGCATTTCTATAAACTATAGTCCCCCAAGCAACATCTTCTACTGGCATACCACCAACTGAATAAATAACAATTTCATTTTCTTTGCGATGTGCTGGTATTTTACCAATTAATACATCTCCTAAATCATCTATTTGGTCTTTGCTCATTTTACCTTCTGCAATTAAATCCATACAGTGTACTGCTGGAATTGGAATGGAATTGTATGCTGGAAATTCCATTTCTTCTTCCCAAGCTTCATATAATTGAATATTATCCGTAACAGTTCTTGCTCTGTTTAAAATAAAATCATCATCAAATCTTGCTGCTGCTGGGCAACATAATATTGCACCTGGTTTAATCCACTCTTCCTTTATATATGGATATTCATTAATATCTCCAGTTGGACTTGATGTAGCAATATGTACAACATCACAGTCTCTAACAGCATCTTCTATTATATCTACAATTTTTATATCTTTAATTTGTGGAAATTCCTCGTTGAGATAATTCACAAATCCATCTGTTGACTTTTTACTTCTTCCTTTAATCTTAACTGTTTCAATTCCTGGTCTAACAGCTATAGTTGCTGCAAAAGCTGTCTTACTCATAACTCCAGGCCCTATAATACCAACAACCTTAGAATCTTCTTTAGCAAAATACTTTACTCCTACACCTGGTACTGCACCTGTTCTATAAGCACTTAAAATATTTGCTGACATATATGCAATTGGAGCACCTGTATCCTTATCATTTAAAGTAAGCATAAGTATTGATCTTGGAAGACCTTTACTCTTATTTTCCACATTTGACCCATACCATTTCATACCAGCCATATCAAATTTACCACCTAAATAAGCAGGCATCGCCATAAATCTTCTGTCAGGGCCATCTTTAGGCATGTTAGGGAATTGTGATTCCTCCGGGAAAGTCATCATTACTCCATGTGAATTTCCATTAGAACCACCCATACGATAGTCACCAATTTTTAATAGCTTAAACATTTCTTCCATAGCATCTACACAGCCATCCATTTCCTTAACTCCAGCCTTAATCATATCCTCTTCATTTAAATAAAGAAAATCTATCTTTGTTTTTTTCATATTAATCTTCCTCCCAAGCTAACTATAAATTTTATAAAAAGAGGTCTAGCTTCTTCTTTGAAGCTAGACCTCTTTGTCTTTCTTGTATTTAATATTACTTTATAAATTTAGAATAAAATTGTAAAATTCGGAACTGATTTCTAAACTTTTTTATATAATCAAAATAAAAGGATTATTAATATAAAAAGCCACTCAAAATCATGGTAATAATCTATAAAATAAACTCTAAATATATTTCCATTGATTTTTAGCAAATTCCACTCGATTTCTACCATTCTTTTTTGAATAATATAGTGCTTCATCTGCCTTTGCAATAAATTCTGATGGATTTTGATTTTCATACGGAACTTCATAAACTATGCCTATGCTAACTGTCACAACCCCATAGGTATCGTTATATTTTTTAAACTCATCAATATCCAACATTAATATTGCCATTCTAATACTTAAACTAAATGCCATGTTAAAGAAATCATCAAACCGCCTTCTATTAGGAATACAAGTAAGTCCATCTAAAAAAGATAGTTCCTGTAAAATTTCATTTCTTTCTTCTAGTTCATGAGTACGTTCTGCTAATTGCATTTCTAGATTAGATACTAAATCTGTTAGCGTAATGTATTGTATAAACTATAAATGTACCAAATAATAATTAAAAACCTGCCCACTAGTATTTTCCAAACCTTTTATACAAATAATATTTTGGTAATAATATTAGGTATAAGAGGAAGTGCGGAAGGTTATAAATTTGAATAAAAAGCAAGATGTTATTTTGAAATATATTAGAGAGGGGAAATCGCAAACTTCAATGTGTTCTTTATACACTATGACTTCTTTTACAAAGTCTCTTTATAATATAAAAGAATTTTTGTCATTATAATATCCACAGCATAAATCAATAAAACACATTAGTTATTCCAATACATTAATTTTAATTATAAATAGGAAAAAAACCACGACATTTGTCGTGGGTTTCATGGTGGAGGCGAAGCGTGACCTTTGAAATCCACCATTCTTGCTAATATATTTATTAATATAAAACATTAACTATTTAATTATTGTTAAGTATCCACGGTTGTCGAATCCTATCTTTTAGGTTATTATAAGTATTAATTAGCTGCGTTAACGAAGTATTTTAACTTCTTTATTTAAATATTTTCATTTATGCTGTCTGTCTTAAATTTTGTATTTAAAAATTTATTTTTCCACTTAGCAATAATAACATAAAGAGCTGGAACTACTACCAGAGTAAGTATTGTGGCATACATCAAACCAAAAATTATAGATATTGCCATAGGCTTAAAAAGTACTTCCCCTGTTATTGCCATTGGTATAAGCCCTACTATTGCAGTAAGTGCTGTCAACAGAACTGGACGAAGTCTGGCTTCACCAGCATTAATAACTGCTCGATTAAGTTCAACACCATTTTTACATTCGTTTTCTATAAATTCAATAAGTACAATACCATTTCTTGCAACAATACCTATTAATGTAATAATTCCAAGCATCGCCATAAATCCAAGTTGCTTTCCTGTAATAAATAGTCCTATCATACTGCCTCCAAAAGCTAAAAGGAAAGTGCTTGCAATTATTGCAGGTATACTGAATGAATAAAATTGTAATGTTATTAGCACAATAATCAAAATAGCTGCTACCGCCAAAAGCTTTATTAAATCCACAAAAATATCTACTGATTCAACTGTTTCTCCTCCACATTCCCATGTGTAGCCATCTGGTAAATTAATTTTTTTCATCTCTTGTTTAATCTGCTTCATAGCCATATCTCCTGTAATCTCATGTGTAACATCAGCAGATATTTCAACATATCTTTCTAAGTTACGATGAGATATAGAATTGATTTCAAAAGATGGAGTAATCTTAACAAGCTGTTTTAAAGGTACTTGCTCACCAATTGCATTTGAAACACTTAATCTCTGAAAATCTATCATAGGATCTTCATTTGATTTACTTGCATATATTACTATATCTGACAAATCATTTTTATCATCAAATTTATCTACTGTTATTCCATCGTTAATTAAACGAATAGTGCTAGTAATATCTGAATAGTTTACCTGCATTTTATTCATTACTGACTCATTTACTTCTACTTTATAGCTATAATTATCAATTCCTATATTATCTTTAACATTTGTAACTCCATTAATAGATTTTAATTTACCTCTTACCTCTTGTGCACTAGTTCGTAATTTATCCATGTCTTGTCCATAAATTCTTATTACTACAGGTTTTCCTACTGGTAATCCAAGTTGTAATTGCTTTGGTACAACTTCTGCTTGTGGAAAATTATCTTTTAACTTCATATTCCATTCTTTTATAAGATTTTCCGAGGAAACTTTTTTTGTATCAACTTTAACCACAATTTGTCCAAATTCTTCCCCATCTCCTATACTTTCATCTGCTACAAACATAGCCGGTGCCGGTCCTCCTGCATACGCTGATACTAATTTAACATTGGGCTGTGAACCGACCCATTTAGATACATCTTCTACAATTTCTTTAGTATCTTTTATACTACTTCCTGTTTGATTTGTAATATTAATAAGAAATTCAGACCTATCTGCCTTTGGGAAAAGTTGTATTGGTATAAAAAGCATCAAAGAATAAGATACAACTGTAATTAGTATTGCTATAATAACAAATTTTGAAGGACTCTTTAGAATTTTGGGCATAACCTTATTGGCGTATACATTTGTGATCATCTTAACTTGTTTTCCTAAAAGTCCAGCAGGTTTGTTTTTATCTTTATTTTCAAGTTTGTGCTTTCTACCATGCCATTGACGAAAAATTGGTATGATAGTAAGCGACATAAACATGGAAGCTATCATTGCAAAAGTAACAACAATAGGTAATGGACGTGCAAATTCTCCAGTCATTCCTGGCAAAAAAGCTATAGGAATAAAAGTGCAAATTGTTGCTAAGGTAGCAGTTAAAATAGAATTAAATACTTCTTTAGGGCCATTGATTACAGCTTCATCAATAGACTGATTTAATTCAAACATATGCCTGTCAATATTATCATTTACAACAACTGCATCATCTACAAGAATTCCAAGAACTACAATTAATCCATATATAGTTATTT
>Ga0302173_10000912_pt1 | contig 15359 bp, 6 predicted proteins | sample I_Fen_N3_1_FD_198785 | JGI IMG/M metagenome (GOLD analysis project Ga0302173, IMG submission 198785) | Peat permafrost microbial communities from Stordalen Mire near Abisko, Sweden - I_Fen_N3_1 | ecosystem: Environmental > Terrestrial > Soil > Wetlands > Permafrost | place: Sweden: Abisko... | reverse complement strand
ATGCATAATATGACAAGCCATATCACCAAGAGCTCCGGTTCCAAAATCCCACCAGCCTCTCCAGTTCCATGGAGTATATATTGCATTGTATGGACGCATTTTTGTCGGGCCTATGAACAGATCCCAGTTCAATGTATCAGGAACCCACTCACCTTTTGGAACGTTTAATCCCTGTGGCCATATTGGACGATCAGTAAAAGCTTCAACTCTTTTAACCTCTCCTATCTCACCGGCCTGGATCCATTCGATAGTCTGATTAACACCTTCAGCTGAAGAACCCTGGTTTCCCATCTGGGTAGCAACTTTATATTTAGCTGCCAGCTTGGTGAGGAGGCGTGATTCATAAACAGTATGAGTCAGAGGTTTCTGGCAATATACATGTTTGCCCAGCTGAATGGCATTGGAAGCAACTACAGCATGCGAATGGTCGGCTGTTGCAACAATAACTGCATCAATAGATTTGCCCATTTCATCATACATCTTTCGCCAATCCCAGTAAGCCTTTGCATCAGGATTTGCTGCAAATACTTTCTTTGCATAACCCCAGTCGACATCGCACAGTGCGACGATATTTTCTGTAGTTTTGACGTTTTTCAGGTTTGTATTACCCATTCCTCCGATACCAACAACAGCGACATTCAGCTTGTCACTGGGAGCCTTATGGCCTAAGCCACTGACGACAGAGCTAGGAAGTATAGTCAGACCTGCAGCAACAGCACCGGAGGTTCCAAGAAAAGTCCGGCGTGTAATTTTGTTTGAATTCTCTTTCATATTCAGGTAAATTAAAATTTATAAATGCTCGATAAAATTAATAATTATATATTAAGTCAGACATAAGATCTGCCATATTTAAAAACATATCCGGAAATCTACAAATCTCTGATCCAGATATTTCTATAAGCAACAGGATTACCATGATCCTGAAGAAGAATACTCAAAGGTCCATGTTTCTTAATAGTATACTCAGGCATTCCAATATATTGGGTTGGGCCTCTCAGGCTTACATTATTCTGAACCAATACGCCATTTTGTATTACGGTAACCCTTGGAGGCGTAAAATATGTTAAACTATCTTTTGAGAAGCGCGGTGCAGTATAAATTATATCATAGGTCTGCCATTCTCCCGGCTTTCTGCAAACATTTACCAGAGGAGCATACTGTTTATACATTGCTCCGGCCTGTCCGTTCCTGTACGTCCGGTTATCATAACTGTCCAGGACCTGCACTTCATAAAGTTCCTGAAGAAATACACCGCTGTTGCCCCTGCCCTGACTGAAACCTGACACTTCAGAAGGTGTCTTCCATTCAATATGAAGCTGAAAATCGCTGAAAACTCTTTTTGATTTTATATATCCTGATCCTTTAGTAGAAATCAGAGCTCCGTCTTTTATAGTCCATATGGAAGGTTTTCCGTCCATGCCTATCCACTCCTTATTAATATCAGTGCCGTCAAAAAGAACTATTGCATCGGAAGGGGCATCCCTGTTGGTAGCGCCTGGTTGTATAATTTTTACTTCAGGATACCAGATCTCAGTCATTTCAGGTTTCATTAATTCCGGACCGGAAGGTATTGGCGGAGGCGTCGGCGCTTTTTGTTGTACCTGTCCTGAGCTATAGATGTAGGAGAACAGCATGAATCCGATGATCAATAATTTCTTCATTTTCAATACTTTTAGGTTAATTAATAGATGGGGTACATTTCATAACTAATAAAATGTGCATTTGTCTAACACAAATATAATGCGGTATTTCTTAAAAACCTAATGATAATATTTCTACTTTGACAGATTGAAAAATCAACATGTTTTTACCCTTGATACCTAAAGGGAACATACTGATTTTTCAGCTTTTCACCCTATAAGGCCGGGGCAAAAAAAGCTGAAAAATAATAACTTCCTTAATCTGTCAAAGTAGAATTATGGTGTTATCTGAAATCAAAATTGACCTGGTTTTATCAGACCTGATTTTGGATTTAGAATAGAAACTCTTATGAGTGTTATTTTGATTTTTGTTTCATTGAAAACCATTTTTTTAACTTAAATTAGCGGGAAGGGAACCACACGAACAAAGAAAATGCGCAAAGGGAAAATAACGATTAAGGATATTGCCAAAGAACTTGGCATTTCACCATCAACAGTATCAAAAGCACTAAAAGGGCATCATGATATCAGCAGCATCACAAAACAATCGGTAAAGGATCTTGCTGACAAGTGGAATTACAAACCCGACCAGATAGCATTAAGTCTGAAGAGCGGTTCCAGTAAAACTATTGGAGTCATTGTTCCTGAAATAGTTCATTACTTTTTTTCAACTGTTATCAGCGGCATTGAGGACCTGGCATATACATCAGGATATCATGTAATATTTTGCCAGTCAAGTGAACAATATGCCAGAGAGGTAAAGGCTGTTGAGACATTGCTCTCCAGCAGGGTCGATGGAATCCTGGTATCTGTATCGAAGGCTACGGAAAAATTTGACCATTTCAGAAAAATAGAAGAAAACGGCATACCTCTAGTATTTTTTGACAGAGTCTGTGAGGATATAGATACCGACAGAGTTATTGTAGATGATGAGTCTGGCGCCTATGAGGCTGCCAGGCACCTTATAACAATTGGCTGCAAAAATATTATCCATCTTTCGGGGCCGCCGAACCTTTTAATTGGTAAAAACCGTGCGGACGGATTCACCAGGGCGCTCAGAGAATTTAATTTGCCAGTAGGTGAAAACAACATTATCAGGTGTGATTCCCCGGAAGATGCGGCACTGGTCGTCCCGGGTTTATTAAAAAGGGAGAATAGGCCCGACGGAATTTTTGCCGTAAATGATCTTACAGCTGCTGCTGCAATGAGAATCATATTGGATATGGGTTACAAAGTTCCAGACGATATTGCGGTGGTGGGATTTACGGGCGGCTTGATTCCTTCTATTACAAATCCTGCTCTTACCTCTGTAGAACAGCATGGATATTTAATCGGCAAAGAAGCAGTCAGATTACTGATTGACCGGCTTGAGAAGGATCATGATGGCCCGTCGCAAACAAAAATAATCAAAACGGAACTGGTTATAAAGGGATCGACACGGAGAAAAGGGTAAAATGCCACATGGTTACATTTATCGCGTCTTTCATCTCTGACAAGAGATTCCAAATCGTTTTGTCATCAATCCAGGTATACAAGTATTTGCAAGAGAATAATGAATACCAAAGTCCTTTATGAGTAACCAGGGAACCCAAATTGAATTAGAATTCTCCCTGATTAATTATTCAATTTTTTTATTTTAGAGAAAATTAATTTTAGACCACAGATTAATCAATTTTTTATTTTTTCAGAAAACGTTTGAAACATGGTAAACCGGTCATTTTCGTCATCGTTTTTTTGTGGTTTATTATTCACTATCACTATGTTATGTTCAAAAAATTATTAAATTAATTTCGTTTTAATATTTTTTTAATAAGAATTTAATCTATATATTTGTTCAGGGCAATCCATACAAAACTATAATTGCCTGATATAGAGATAACCTACTTTTCTGACGAAGATTTTTTTACATGCTTAACTATATAATAATGCCATTTCATTATATGTCCGGAACATTATTTTCTACCTTTAATAATATTTCTATACACCTAACAATTAGCTAACCTAAAAAAAATCAACTATGGGAACACCGCGAAATTCTGTATTTCTATGGAGGAGAGGCATTCTGACTCTTCTCATTTTTTGCTTTGCGATCGGCTTCACCTTTGCTCAGGGAAGGGTCGTCAAAGGTAAAGTAACTTCTGCAACAGAAGGACCACTTCCGGGAGTTAATATATTACTCCAGGGTACTACTGTTGGGACAATGACTGATATCGGTGGGAACTACAGTATTACAGTACCCAATGAACAATCAGTTCTTGTATACTCATTTATCAGTTATACAACACAATTTGTAACTGTAGGAAATCAGACGACTATTGATATAGTTCTTGCACCTGCAGTGAGCGCACTCAACGAAGTGGTAGTGACTGGATATGGTACCCAGCGGAAAAAAGATATTACCGGTGCCGTCTCCAATATAAAATCTGACGATTTCAATAAAGGCGCTATCAGCAACGCTTCACAATTGATCGCCGGTAAGGCGGCAGGTGTGATGGTCACAAACAGTAGCGGTGACCCCGGTGCAAATTCTTCTATCCGTATCCGCGGTAATTCTTCCGTAAGAGCCGGTAACGATCCTCTTATCGTAGTAGATGGGGTTCCCCTTTCAGGAGGCAATACAACTGCGGATGGAGACCTTCAGACACTGGGCAGCACCTCAAGTGCACGTAACCCGATGAATTTCATTAATTCCAGTGACATTGCAAGTATTGACATTCTTAAAGACGCTTCCGCTACAGCAATTTACGGTTCACGTGGAGCAAATGGTGTAATTATGATTACAACCAAACAAGGTGCAGCCGGCGCCAATGGTGTTGAGTATGACGGCTCTGTTAGTATAGGTTCTATTGCTCACAAAATAAAACTTTATAATGCTAGCGAATTTGCCGCGATAGCTCCTACACAGGATCAGGGTGGCAGTGTTGACGCAATGGATGCAATTCTGCAAACCAGTATTTCCCAGAACCACAATTTAGCTTTCAATGGGGGAAATGATAATATGAAATATCGCCTTTCTCTTGGCACTCAGGATCAGCAAGGTATCATTAAAACAAGCGGTCAGAAGAAATATACTGCAAACCTGAATGTGAACCAGAAGTTTTTTAAGAATAGATTGACATTAAATACTGGTCTTATCTATTCAGTTGTAAATGACACCTATGCTCCTATATCAACAAATGCAGGTTTCGAGGGTAGTCTTATTGGTAATGCTCTAGTGTGGAATCCTACCAGAGCGCTCATTAAACCAGATGGAACTTATGATCAGTTCTCTATTAGTGACACCAACCCGTTGGCTCTTCTTGATTATTTTCATGATAAAGCCAAAACCGATCGGTTTCTCGGGAATATGTCTGCTACATTTAAAATAATTGAAGGTCTTGAATATAAATTAAATTTAGGCGCTGACCGTTCAACTTCAGAAAGAGGTATTGAAATTTCAAGTTTATTGAACCGTCAGGATATCCTTGGCCGGGGCTTTGCAAGTATAAACGATTTAAATACCAACAGTTTTCTGGTTGAACATACTTTAAACTATACCAAGAGTTTCACCGAGAAGATTCGCTTCACAGGATTGTTAGGATATTCCTACCAGACATTCGATCGCGGAGGGAAGACTATTTCAGGCCGTGATTTTGCGTTTGATCAGGTTTCCTATCTTGACCAATTGCAGGCAATATCACAATCTAACAGGAATATATCGTCCTACAAAGATCCAAAGAATGAATTGCAGTCATATTTTGGCAGGGTGAATCTTAACCTGTTTGAAAAATTCATGTTGACAGCCACACTCCGTGCTGATGGTTCAAGTAAATTTGGTACCAATAATAAATATGGTTACTTCCCCTCATTTGCTTTTGCTTACCGTCTTTCGGAAGAAAAGTTTATTCCCAAGGTCTTCAATGATTTAAAAGTACGTTTTGGCTGGGGTAAAACAGGCAACCAGGAGTTCCCTGCCGGCGCTTCCCAGGCTCAATACCAAATTACCCGTGACGGTTTAACAAGATCTCAGTATGATAATCCTGACTTAAAATGGGAAACTTCAACAACTTTAAACCTGGGTATCGACTTCTCATTGTATAATAGCAGAATTTCCGGTTCGGTCGAATATTTCAACAAGCAAACTGTTGACCTGCTTTTTAACGCAGAAGCTGCAATGCCAGGACCTTCAGGAGCCAGAAGATGGACAAACCTTGATGCCACTGTAACCAACAAAGGATTTGAAATTGGTTTAAACGGAATGATTGTTAAAACTCCTGATGTTACCTTTAGTATTGGCGGTAACGTAAGTTTCCTTCAGAATAAACTGACTAACTTCAGCGGGGTAGTTGAAACCGGTCTTTTAACCGGACAGGGCATATCAGGTACTCCAAGTGAGCGTTTTGTTAATGGCCAGCCGCTTAATGTATTTTACATGTTGGAATTTATGGGCTTAGATGCTTCAGGACTTGGTATTTACAGTGATTCAAAACAATATATACACGATCCTAATCCAAAGACTATTCTTGGTCTCGTTTCCAGTGCGACCTATAAAAACTTTGATCTGTTAGTTAACTTAAATGGTACATTTGGCAACTATCTCTACAATAATACAGCTACAAGTGTACTTGTGGTTAGTAATCCAAGCAAAGGGAGAAATACATCGCCGCTTTACACTATCGCAGGTGAAAGTAATTCTAATGCACTTAAAGCCTCTACGCGATACCTTGAGAAAGGAGATTATTTACGTCTTAACAACCTGACATTAGGTTATACTGTGAAAGGTTCTCCTCTGATTTTTAAATCATTGCGTTTTACCCTGACTGGCCAGAATCTTTTTGTCATCACGAAATTTACCGGATTTGATCCTGAAGTTAATGTAGATAAAAACATTAACGGAGTACCATCGGCTGGTCTTGAGTATACGCCATATCCATCAGCGAGAACATATACGTTCGGAATTAGCGCATCATTTTAAATAATTTAGAAACTTTATATTATGAAAAATATTAAGATAAAAATACCGGCTGCAATTGCAATCATCATTTTTGTATTTGCCGGTTGTTCAAAACTGGATGAAAAACTACAGGACCGGTTAACATTAACACAGGTAGAAGCGGCTAACGCAAGTACTACACCAGACATTTCAGCTCTGTTAACTGAATCGTACAAAACCCTCGCGAACTGGCACGGTCCCTTAAATTCTTTCGTAGGTGATCAGACAGCAGACGAAATGATCGCTCCTACACGCGGAGGTGACTGGGATGATAATGGCGCACTTCGGGTATTACATCAACATAAATGGGATCCAGATAATGCAAACTTAGCTGCTTTCTTTAATGCTTTGGCTTCCGGATTATTTTCCGCAACTGACCTTCTTCAATTCAAGCCAAGTGCACAGCAGGAAGCTGAAGCACGCTACATCAGAGCCTTTTATGTGTTCTGGCTTTGCGACGGATGGGGACAGGTTCCAATGCGTGAACCAGGAGCGCCACTTGCAAATATACCAACAGTTATGACCAGCTCTGATGCAATTAATTTTGTAATCTCTGAGCTGAAAGCGATTCTGCCCAACCTTCCTGATAATGTTCCGCCTACGCAGGCCTCCAAGGCTGCAGCAAATGCGCTATTAGCCAAAGCATATCTGAATAAGGCAGTTTTTGAAAGCACCGATCGTATAACATTCACCTTTGGCGCCGAGGATATGAATTCAGTTATTACATATTGTGATGCCATCATTAACTCAGGAAAATATGCACTGGAAGCTAACTATTTCAATAACTTCACCTTCGATAATGGTACAAACTCCTCAGAGTTGATTTTCTGTACCAACAACATTGCAGGCATTCAGTCAAATAGTATGAGGTCATTTTGGATGTCTGGATTGCATTACAATCAAACTCCCAGCGGATGGAACGGATTTACTGCCCTGGCTGATTTTTATAATTCTTTTGATGCTACCGACACGCGGAGAGGCGTGGAATTACCAGATCTAAAAGCCACATACGGGTTAAGAGCCGGCTTACTTTTCGGACAACAATACAATAAGGATGGCGTAGCTCTGAAAGATCGTCAGGGTAATCCCTTATCATTTACAATGGAGAGTCCGATTATTGTTTCAGGCGCTCTTCTTGAAGTCAGCGGTGTTCGTTTTATGAAATTTATTCCTCCCGCTACCAACGAAGATGTCCCTGGAAATAAATTTGGATTCTTCAGATATTCCGATGTGCTGTTAATGAAAGCCGAAGCATTATTGCGCACTAGTAACGCAGGCGGCGCTTTAACAATTGTGAATGATCTTAGAGCTGTTCGCGGAGCCGCTGCCCTGGCATCAATCGACGAAACATCCTTATTAGCTGAAAGAGGTCGTGAATTATACGTAGAAGGCTGGAGACGCAATGACCTGGTACGTTTTGGTAAGTTCCTTGAACCATGGAGTGAAAAAGCAGCTTCTGATCCTAAATATCTGTTGTTCCCCTTCCCTTCAGCTCAGATTGTTGCAAATCCGAGCTTAAAACAAAATCCGGGATACTAATTAAACCATAATAATGTAAGGTCATACTCTTACACGCACAGATTAAAAGTCAGGATGCAATGCATTCTGACTTTTATTTTTAAAAATTATTTGAATATGGTTATATTCATCCCTTGAAATATAACGTTAGCATCGTGAGTATTCTTTAGTATCCATAATTCATTTCATTTCATTGTATGTTCAGGAATAAAACTCTAATATTCTTCATTGCCTTATCGATGGCCAGCTGTAAGCATGATAAAAAGGTTGAAATCACTAAAGACACATTGTTCGAGTTGATACCTCCGGAGGCCAGCGGGGTAAATTTCATCAATAAAATAACCGATGAGAAAGCCTCAAATGTATTTCTCTACCGTAATTACTACAATGGCGGAGGAGTTGCTATTGGAGATATCAATAACGATGGCTTGCCCGATATATATCTGACATCCAACCTGGAGAAAAACAAATTGTACCTGAACCTGGGTAACTTTAAGTTTAAAGATATAACTGCCAGTTCAGGGACAGGAGGAGAACATGCCTGGTCGACCGGCGCTGTGATGGCTGATATAAATGGGGACGGTTTACTGGATATATATGTCTGCAATGCCGGAAACGCAAAAGGTGATAACAGGAAAAATGAACTATTCATCAACAATGGTGATCTTACTTTTTCTGAAAAGGCTGAAGAATATGGAATAGCAGACGATGGTCTTACTACGCATGCTGTTTTTTTTGATTATGATGGAGATGGCGACCTGGATCTCTTTATCCTGAATAACAGTTTCATTCCCGCAAATAGCCTGGAGTTTTCCAATATGCGTGATGTGAGAAGCGAGAACTGGAACGTACCTGAAGCTCTTAAAGGAGGCGGTGATAAACTCTACAGAAACGACAATGGCAAATTCAAGGATGTGAGTAAGGAAGCAGGCATTTATGGCAGCCTAATCGCATTTGGAATGGGCGTAACGGTTGGAGATGTTAACGGCGATATGTTACCTGATATCTACGTTGCAAACGACTTCTATGAACGCGACTATTTATATATTAACCAGGGAGATGGAACTTTTAAAGAAAGTATAGAAGATTGTATGGGTCATATTAGTCTTTCCTCAATGGGAGTCGATATGGCCGATATTAATAATGATGGATTATCTGATATATGCGTAATAGATATGTTGCCGGAGGGAGATACACGATTAAAAAAAACCACTGATTTTGAATCTTACGATATTTACAACCTTAAGGTGAAACGCGATTTTTATCACCAGTTTCAGCAAAATACACTGCAGTTAAACAACGGAAATAAAACCTTTTCTGAAATTGGTTTCTATAGTGGAGTAGCGCAAACCGACTGGAGCTGGGGACCTCTGATATTCGATATGGACAATGACGGATACCAGGATATTTTTGTAACTAATGGTATTTATCACGATCTCACCGATCAGGATTTTATTGATTTTTTTTCAAATAAAATTGTCCAGAAAATGATATTATCAGGCGTAAAACAAGCAGTTGACTCGATAATCAATATGATGCCAAGTATTCCTATTCCAAATTATGGATTCAGAAACAATGGTGATCTGACTTTCACAAATAAGAGCGCCGAATGGGGATTGAATACCCCCAGTTTCTCAAATGGCGCAGCTTATGCTGACCTCGATAATGATGGCGATCTTGATTTAGTTGTTAACAACGTTAACCAGCCCTGCTTTGTATACAAGAATTTAAGCAGTGAAAAAACCGGTAATCATTACCTTAAAGTACGGCTGAAAGGTGAAGGGAAGAATACTTTTGGTATTGGAAGTGTTGTGAATGTCTATTTCGGTGGTCAGATTCACAAACGGGAGCTGATTCCATCAAGAGGTTTTCAATCTTCTGTTGACCCTGTTTTGAATTTTGGATTAGGTAAAACAACCATGGCAGATTCTGTTAAAGTAATCTGGCCTAATCGTAAATCACAGGTTATTAAGAATATAAACAGCAATCAATTGATAACATTCGACATCCATGATGCCACAAAAAAAGAACATATTTTAAGTGGCAATAAAACACCATCAGGAAAATTAATCGAATACAATTCGCCATTTGAACCTCATAAAGAGAATTCCTATGTCGATTTTGATTACGAAGGCTTAATTACTCAAATGTTGTCACGGGAGGGACCTCCAATGGCTGTGGGTGATCTAAACAATGATGGTCGTGATGACGTATTTATTGGAGGAGCCACAGGTTACCCCGGACAAATTTACCTTCAGTCACCTGAAGGAAAAATGATTCTTCAGAAAAATGATTGCTTTGAAAAAGACAAAAAATATGAGGATACCGCCGCCAGTTTCTTTGACGCGGACGGAGACGGGGATCTGGATCTTTATGTAGGCTCCGGAGGAAACGATAAAGAACCTGAATCTGAGTTATTAAGAGATCGCCTGTATATCAATAATGGCAAAGGCGGATTTGAAAGAGCAGCTGATGCAATTCCGGATTTCAGGTACAATACTTCTGTGGTAGCGCCTTGTGATTTCGACCAGGATGGAGATATTGACCTTTTTGTTGGCAGTTTAAGTGTTTCTCGTATATATGGCATTAACCCCAAGCACTATCTGCTTGAAAATGATGGCCATGGAAAATTCAGGGATGTAACAGAAGCTAAGGCATATAAATTTCGTGATATGGGGATGGTCACAGATGCTGTTTGGCAGGACCTGGATAACGATGGTTTGAAAGACCTGGTTGTTGTGGGCCAATGGATGGCTCCTGTTATCTATCATAATTCAGGACACGGATTAAGTCCGGTCGCAACATCGCTTGACACGCTGTCGGGATGGTGGAATGCTGTATCAGTTGCCGATTTAAACAATGATGGAAAAATGGACATGGTATTCGGTAACAGGGGTGACAACACTTACTTAAAAGCAAGCAGATCTGCACCGATAAAAATGTTTGTGAATGATTTTGACAACAACGGCAGCATCGAACAGATAATTACCAGATATACTGAAGGTAAGGACAAACCTATTGCATTAAAAAGAGAGCTCACTGCTCAAATTCCTCATCTCCTGAAGAATAACATGACATTTGCAGAATATGCTGAAAAATCCATTTATGAGTTGTTACCGGATGAGGTTATTAAAAATTCAATTAAAAAAGAGGTCACCATCACTGAAAGTATTGTGGCATACAATCAGGGCAATAACCAATATAGAATAGAAAAGCTTCCAAAGGAAATTCAGTTTACATGTGTGAATACAATTTTAACAACGGACCTGAATGGCGATAATTATAAAGATATTATTTTAGGTGAAAATAATTTTAGCTTTAAACCGCAGTTCGGAAGACTCGATGCAGGTTTTGCACATTTAATTATGGGAAGTGAAAGTGGTTTTAAGAAACCTGAACTAATAGGGACTACGGGCCAGGGAGTAGTCAAAAGCATTAAGGAGATTACAATAAAAAATCAAAAATACATAATACTGGGACTCAACGATGATAAGCCAAAATTATATAAAGTTAACAAGTAATACATGTTGCTTTTTGGTGTTGTTAGTTGCCATTGTTGCATGCAATCAAAATGATAAAAAGCAATTTGAAGTGATTCGTTCTTCTGAATCAGGAATTGATTTTGTCAATAAGGTAGTTGATAACAGTGATGCCAATATTTTGGATTATCCGTATTTCTACAATGGAGGGGGTGTCTCCGCTGGAGATATCAATAATGACGGGCTGGTGGACCTGTATTTCACTTCAAATCAGGGTCCAAATAAATTATACCTTAATAAAGGTAATATGAAATTTGAGGATATCACCGAATCTGCAGGAGTTGCAGGTCATTCCGATTGGAAAACCGGTGCTGTAATGGCCGATGTGAATGGCGATGGTTTTTTGGATATATATGTAACGGCAGTTGTAGGTGTATGTGGTTTCGAAGGAAAAAATGAACTCTTCATTAACCAGGGAGATGGAACTTTTAAAGAAGAAGCAAGAAAGTACGGCCTTGATTTTGCTACTTATTCAGGATCAGCAGCCTTTTTCGATTATGACAAAGATGGCGATCTTGACATGTACCTCCTCAACCAGGCTGCTCATACAAACATATCGTACGGTCCAAACACGCCGCGATATCCTCGTAACGACGAATCAGGTGACAGGTTAATGGAGAATCAGGGAGGTCACTTTGTTGACGTTAGTGAAAAAGCCGGTATTCATGATGGACCCGCCGGTTGCGGCCTGGGATTGGGAATTTCTGATTTTAACAATGATGGATGGGATGATATATATGTTGGTAATGATTCACATGAAAACGATTATTATTACATAAACAATGGCGACGGTACTTTTTCGGAACAACTTAAGGAGCATTTCAGCATGACAAGCCGTTCCTCAAGGGGTAATGATATTGCGGACATAAATGGAGATGGCTTTGCCGATATAATAACCGTTGATGCGTTACCTGAAGAAGAAAAGATTCTGAAATCCTCCAGAAGCGATGATCCTCCTGATTTACAGACAATATACGCAAAATTAGGCTATCATCCACAGTATATGCGCAATATGCTTCAGATTAACAAAGGTGGCAAATTCTTCTCTGAAAGAGCTTTGATCATGGGTGTCGCTGCTACCGATTGGAGCTGGTCTCCCCTGTTTGCTGATCTGGATCAGGATGGTATTTTAGATTTGTTCGTTACAACAGGCATTCATCGAAGACCATATGATCTGGATTTTATAAAGTTCATTTCAAACAAACAAATCCGGGATAAATTAAATAAAACTCGCTTAGTGGACAATGAAGCATTAAATCAGATGCCGCATGGTAACGTTCACAATTACGTTTTCCAGGGTGATGGAAAACATTTCACAAACAGATCAGGAGAATGGATGCCAATTGATACATTAATATCCAATGGCTCAGCATACGCAGACCTTGATAATGACGGAGCTTTGGATTTAATAGTCAATAACTATGGCAGTTCCCCTGTCATCTACCGAAATAAAAACAGCAAAGACTACAACTATCTGAAATTAAGATTCTCTTGCCATAATGAAAACAGATTTGGTATCGGAACAAAAGTTTTACTTTATAACCAGAATAAATTACAGACACGCCAGTTAAACTGTACCCGTGGATTCCAGTCTTCAATTGATCCGTCGCTTCATTTTGGCTTAGGTGCTTCAAAAATTATCGACTCGCTGATTATCATCTGGCCTGATAATAGTTATCAGAAACTTGAAAAGGTAAATGTCAACCAGACATTAAATATCAGCCCTTCTGAAAATCTGAAGCAATTTGACTGGGCGCGTTTAAACCCCGTTCATGATAAATGGTTTGAAAAGCCTGATACTTCAAAAATCATTTTAGCATCTCATGAGGAAAACAGTTTCGACGATTTTAAAAGGTATAATTTCATACCTTATAGAATATCAACTGAAGGTCCGGCATTGGCAATCGGCGATGTAAACGGTGACGGATTGCAGGATGTATATCTGGGTGGGGCAAAATTTTCCCCGGGCAGACTTTTTATCCAGACCAAAGAAGGCTTCTCTTTAATGAAAACACCTGATTTTATTACCGATAAGAATTCGGAAGATGTTGATGCACAGCTTTATGACCTTGACGGGGATGGAGACCTTGACCTGTTTGTGGTATCAGGCGGCGGTGAATTCTACAAACAAAGTCCTGAGCTGAAGGACCGAATATATTTTAATGACGGGAAAGGTCATTTTACAAAAAGAGAACAGGCTGTTCCGGTTTTTATCGAAAACGGTTCTGTTGCACGAATGGCTGATTATGATAATGATGGTGATATCGATATTTTCGTTGCCGGAAGAGCTGTCCCTAGCCGTTTTGGAGAAATCCCTGATTCTTATCTTTTAGAAAATGACGGGCATGGCAATTTCACAATAAGTAACCAACCTGCATTAAAAAATACCGGGATGGTGACCGATGCTGTGTGGACTGACTTCAACGGGGATAAAATTCCCGATCTGATTCTGGTTGGTGAATGGATGTCTCCTCAGTTTTTTATAAATAAAAATGGAACCTTTACCAATGTCACTAAAAAATATCTTCCTGAAAGTATTAAAGGATTATGGAGAACCATCCAACCTGCAGATGTAAATTCGGATGGGAAAATGGATTATCTGGTAGGCAACTGGGGTTTAAACAGTAAATTTCATGCTTCACAGAAGTATCCTTTAAAAATGTATGTTGGCGATTTCAATGGAAAGGGTCAGGTAGAAACCCTCATTGCATTGGAAAAAAACGGGAAATATTATCCGGTTAATTCAAAGGATGAAATTGACAGCTTAATGGGAGATAAAACCAGAAAACAATTCCCTTACTATCGTGATTTTGCAGGTAAAACCATGGAACAGGTTTTTGGAAAACAGGTTCTGTCGAAAGCATCGTTACAGGAAGTAAACACATTGGCGTCAGGATACCTGAGAAACGATGGGGAAACCTTCACTTTTGTTCCGCTTGATGACGAATTTCAAATCTCTCCTGTAAATCGTTTTTTGGTAGAGGATTTAAATGGGGATGGCAAAAAGGATATTCTTGTGGCTCCGAATTTTCTTGGTGTAACTCCATACCATGGAAGGTTTGTGTCGAATACGGGAACAATACTTTCAGGCGACGGCAGGATTCTGGATGGACTTGAAACCGGGATTAATTTCAGCCGGAAAGAAATCAGAAGAATAAATACAATAACAGTTGATAGCGAAATTTATTTGCTTGCTGCACCAAATAATGATTCTCTGTTATGGTATAAAATCAAAAAATAAATAAAAAAATGAAGCCAACCAACATTTCTTTTTTTCCTGCATTCATTGAAAAGGATATTCTCTTATGAAAAAAATATTTATTTCTATCGGTTTTATAATTCTTTTGATCCTTATTGGTGTTTTGTTCCTTTATACAAGGCCAAGCGATTACCAGGCTCATTTTGCAGTAAAAGCCACTCCTGATATTGCTTATTACCATATTCTGAATTGGGATAAATGGAATCGGGGTCAGTTAGACGCTAAAATTGAAATTCTGAGCAAAACACCGGTAAGTAATCTTTCACAAAAAGTAACAGTAAAGGATACAACTTTAATTTTTAACTGGGAATTTAAAAAGTTAAATGATTCAGTTACCATTGTCAGAGCTTATGTCTCTGATCCTGACCGGAAACTCTATAACCGGTTAACTGTTCCGTTCACAAATACCCGTTTTAGGGAGGGTGTCAGGA
>Ga0302173_10000907_pt1 | contig 15374 bp, 16 predicted proteins | sample I_Fen_N3_1_FD_198785 | JGI IMG/M metagenome (GOLD analysis project Ga0302173, IMG submission 198785) | Peat permafrost microbial communities from Stordalen Mire near Abisko, Sweden - I_Fen_N3_1 | ecosystem: Environmental > Terrestrial > Soil > Wetlands > Permafrost | place: Sweden: Abisko... | reverse complement strand
CCGTCCGTTCTCGCCCGCGCTTTACCCTGGCCGTTCGCCAGCATGTAGGCAATGTTCCCCGCCTCTCTGCCGTCTACTTCCCGAATTTCATCGAGCATCAGCGTGGCGTCGTTTCGGCGACTGGCGGTGCCTTCCAGCGCGTTGCCGGTGGCACGCCAGGTGTGCCAAAAGTCAGCCCCGCCGCACACCGACGCGGCCACCTTCATGGTAGTGGTTTTACCATCCGTGGACTCACCCTTCAGGTGATATCCGCCCCCGCCAACGCCCACCAGTTTCAGCAGGGGCGCGGCAAACGCCAGGCTCACGGCAAAAGCCACCCGCCCGTTGCCGACGCAGTAGCGTGAAACCTGTTCCCGCCAGTCTTCCAGCGTACCCGCCGTTCTAAAATCCCGCCCCTGAACGCTTGAGGTCTGCAAAATAACGGACTCCGAACCGACGCCGATCACTTCATCCTGGAGAACGTACACCGAACCGTGCCACCCGGTTTTGGTCACGCAGGTGACTTTGCGCTCTGGCTTGCAGAGAGAAATGTATTCCATCAGATGCGCACGCGCCTGGCCGTTAATATTGATGTACGACAGCCCGTTAACCAGCAGCGTGCGGCGCAGCTCTTCCCCGGCACTGGCCAGCATTTCCATCGGCATTGCCCATTTTCGGCTGATCCCGTTGGTATCCTCCCACTCCAGCAAGCGGCCATAGTTGCTGCCGTCTTCGTCGCAGGTGATGGCCGTGACGCGCACCGGGCTGCACAGCTTTATGTTGCGGATCTCCGTGTCACCGTCGGACTTCTGCACCTGTTTGTCGTACCAGAGATATTCCTGCGTCAGGCGGAACCCCTGAGGCAGCTTGGTTTTTCCTTTGCCAAACAGCACGAGTTCCTCTTTGAAAGCCTTTTTAGCGCGATCCATGCCGTGCTCCTGGCGGAAATCGTCCCAGTCGGCCTTATGCCGGGTAGGTGGCACCGTCACCCAGCCGTTCACCGCCTTAGCCGCCTTCTGCGCGCACAGCTTGCCGGTGTTTTCCTTGCCGTCGTCAAAGTCGTTATCCCCGGCAACGATGATCCGCACCTCCGGCCACTTTTCACGCACGGCCTGCGCCACGTTAAGCAGGTTGTTTGCCGAGACGGCCGCCACGCAAACCCCGTCCGTCAGCCTGGACACCGTGAGCGCCGTCGCAAACCCTTCGGTGATCGTCACCTGCTCGGGGGCGATATCGCCCGGTTCAACCACGCTGATGAATGAGCCTGCCAGCGCGGAATGGGGTAACAGTCGTTTTTCACCGTTGGGGTGAATAAGCTGTGCGCCGGTTTGCTGCCCCTGCGCATCGGTTAAGGGCAGCAAAAGAGAGCCGGGAATAAACTCCACGCCCCCGAACGGCTTCATGACCTGCGTAAGCATTCCCTCGGTGTTGTCTAACCCCTTCCCTTTCAGGTATTCGCTTTCGCCCTGAATGCACTGACCCAGCAGCGCACGATACGCTTTCAGGCACGTCGCCCGCTTTTGCTCCGTGGAGGCTTCTTTCCTGGCGGGCGTGTTTGTCGGTAATGACGCCGAGGCCATCGCCAACGCCGCCGCCACTTCTTTGGCGGCTTCCGCCGCAGTCGTCCCGCTGACCAGGCGCACTAAGTCCAGCCCGTCGCCGTGTTTACACTGCGAACAAATCCAGGTGCCGCGCCCGCCCTTATCATCAAAGCGAAAACGATCCTTCCCGCCGCATTTTGGACAGGCTCCGTGCTGGCCGTTGGCCGGAACGGTGATACCCAGTGCGGGAAGTATGTGTGGCCAGCGGCCTTTCGCGGCGCTGATCGCCTCTGATACCGGCTTATGACTCATAACGTTGCCTCCCCGTCCTGTTCATCCATGATGCAGCTGCCTGCGGGGAATTCACCGTCCGGCGCACCGTAAATAATGTCCTGATAAACCCGGCTTAAGCGCATCTCGCCGTAACAAGAAAGCTGCATGACTTCGCTCATAAATCCCGGCTTGAGCATCTTATTCAATTCCTGCGCGGCTAAACGCCCGCCTTCAATTGCGCCCAGCTTTTGAATAAACGGATGCTCAATATGATAAATAATATTGGTCGCAACCTTATCCAGACTAAGAGGAATGCTTTCACCGTTGGCAATAAATACCGGGTTGCCATGTATAGAAGCCATCAGAGAAATAAACGCCTGAGATATATAATGCCGTAATAAGGCCGCACGAAATTCAACCGAGGTTAACCGCGTTTTATTCAGCATCATTTTTCCCCACGTTGGCTTCCCCCTGAAACATTTCACTGCATCCGATCGCCCGGTCCAGCTGATCCGCCAGGCTCTCAAAAAGGGCGGCCATGCCTTGCAGGGAAATGCTTGACTGCGTGTTACTGGCGGCCAGTGCCAACAGCTCGGCCAGACAGGCGGATGCCTGATGTGCTCTAAGAATTTTGTCATGACCTTCATTTGAGAAGGCATAGGGAAAAACGTTTTGGGCTTTATTGGTCATGACGCGCCTCCTGTGTTGTACAAGGCAGGCGTCCAGCAAAGGCCAGCACAAAGTCTTTGGCCAGAGTACGCCGCGCATACCTTTCAGAAGATGCTGTGATTTTGAGACGGCAAGGTACGGCGCAAAGGTCTGCGCGGCGAACGGCCAGGAATAGGTAAGTGAATTGCGGACAAACAAACTGAGGGGCAGAAGCCATACGGCAACCTCCTGTAACTGAGATGAAATCTCACCACGGGAGTTCCTACACTCTTGGGTGGTGAGCTGGACGGGGGTAGGAATACCGGCGTTACAGGATACCGGCCTGACCGAAGTCAGCCCCGCCCAGCCCACCATAGATTCTACGCGGATCAAGCCCGCAAAAAACAGGTGCACTGAGGCTACGACACAAAAAAAGACGCTTGGCGCGTCGTATGTCGCCTGTAACTTATTCGGGTTCCTACGCCCGGCTGTCGATTTTGCGACAGCTGGAAAACTATAACTTGAGATGTTCTCTGTGGGCAATATCTTTTTTTTGAAAATAGGCCTATCGCAAACACAATAGGTATTATTAATAAACAAATTTTTACGCATACATATATCCATTTGCCACTTCCGGAAAATAGTTATCCAACCCGGTTTTATTCAACCGGGTTGGATATTTATAAATAAATTAATTGCCTGAGATGGCGGAAACCCAGCCTTTACCGGCCATAGAAAGGCTATCTGCCAAAGAAAAAGCGATAGGATTACTAATGCGCGTCTTTGAACCTTTTCGGGCGAAATAGCGTTTGTTCACGCTAAACTTAAGGCGGTCTGTCCCAATACTTGCAGGGCTGTCAGTGACGGCAAGCCCACCAAGATAAAAGCGTCCGCTGTCTCGAAAATCATCTTCAACTTCGATAGAGCAAAAGAGCTTTTGCCCGCGCTCGTTGTAGCTCATAAGCTTAGACGTAGGACGAAGACGAACATAAAGCTTCATCAACCCCTCGGAGTTTTCGCAACGCGCTTCGAGAACTTCGCCCAGGTTATCTAAATCACGATTGTGCTCTTCCCAAATAAGCGCGGTATACAATTTAGGATTATAGGTTTCGGCTAAATCGACGATCCAACAGCGCTCAATTTTTCGCCCATCAATCGTGGTTCCCTCTGTTGCCACACATACCCAGCCCGTCGCAATTGGCGAATATTCCATGATTGGCTCCTACAGTAGCGTGACGGCGTTTTCGTCCGCCGCCGCATACAAGAATCCATTTCCCAGCGCATAGCCTTCATTGCGTAAATAGGCGTGCTGATACTCACCCGCATCATCCACAAACTCAGCGCGGAACCGACGTGATCCTTTCTGCGTGTAGATATGAAGATTTTCCAGCGTGGTAATGGCCAGACGTTTACCCGGCATAAATGGCGGAACAAATGCAAATCGGCCTGCAACAGAGCTGGTCAACAGCTGCGCCGCTGCCGTATCAGAAAGTGAACGGTCTGCGGCGTTAAATAAACGCAGGCGTTCGTGTGCTGCCAGTTCAGCGCCGACCAAAACCACCAGGCGCGGATCTTCCCGGAAGGCCTCAGGAATTTTATCTTTGATAAGCTGATTGGCCAGAGCATCCAAATGCGGATAATCACCCCCTTCGCCCAGGCTGAATTTTTCAGTAATGACCTGGGAACCTTTGTTAAACTCTCGCGCTATAGCATGCCAGCCGGTATTAATATCCTCCCCTTTCGGGTTCTCAATGGGATTAGTAGGCAGTCCGGCATATTCACCGTTAAACCCAACCCGCAGCATATCCAGAGATACTGCGCGGCCGAAAAAGTCAGAGATCAGAGCAACAAATTTATCAAAACCATTAATGTTAGCGAGTTGTCCCAGCTGTTCGTAAGATAATGAGGCACACGAATCTGTTTCAACCAATTCAAAAGACGTACCATTAACAGAAAGTTTCTTTTTGAAACGTCCCGATAATGCACGTCCTGAGTGCAATGTATTATCGCCAATTTCAATTGCCTGACCGGAAGGTCTATCAATATCACGCAGGGTAATATTCCCCATCATCCAGCCTGATTCTAACATGGCTATTTGCAATGAGTTTTCAGCGGGATCAGAGATGGTGAAATCGCCCTTTTTGTTGCTATTAAAATAGTCCGCACCACGTGTAAAAAGCTGATGAAACTGTCTTGCCATTTCAGGAATAGCATGTACTTTCATATATAAGTCCTTTTAAATTAAATTGATGAATTCATCATTCTGATTTTATTGCTAAAACTTTGATCATGCTGATACTTACTGGATACATAATCAATAGCTGTCATTCTTTGACGTAACTCAGCACCTTGAACACTGTAATACTCGCGATAATAGTGTGCTTTCTTTTCACCTCCATTATTTAGTTCGTATTTATTTGTAGGTATCGTACATAAGAAAACAATCCTTTGAATTGCTGCTTCAAGAGCATCAACTTCTTTCCATGCAAAGAAAATTGGGCTAGCTGACTTTTCGAAAAAAGTCTCTTTAATAGGGCATCCTGTAAGATACTCAGTAGGTATTCGCGTTAGAATAACCGGCATCAAACCAGGCGCATTGCTGGCAGATAATATTTCAGCCTGCTGGCGCAACATGCCTAAAAGCTCTCGACGTTCAGTTAACAGTTTGTGGGCAGATTCAATATGCCTCTCGACACGGTCTTTTCTGTATTCGAGATCCTGCAAATAAGCGCGTAAGCTTTCATAGCCACCCAATCCGCTACGTTTACCTTTATGAGCCTGGGCAATGTCATTCTCAACACGTTTCGCATCAGCCAAAGCTTCTTCATAAGCTTTATAAGCTGCATCAATAACGCCCACTCCACGCTCAACTAATAGGTTCATTTCTGAGGCGTTACACTCAGTGTAAGGAACCTCATAGCCGGTCAATTTTTTAAATTTCTCACATAGTGATTTTATTTTATTAAAGCGTTTAATCTCTATAGTTCGAATAGCATAACCACCATCAGAGTGCCCCTCACCGAAGGTGATGGATTTATAGTTAAGCACTTGATCAATGTTGCTATCTTTGCAAAAATTTAAATCTTCACTAACCATTATTTCTAACTCCTTCTTTTAATATTCTCTTTGATCCAATCTTCAATTTCACTTTCAACCCACGCAACAGAGCGTTCTCCAATCATTACGTTCTTTGGGAATTTTTCACACTTCATCATTTTGTAGAGTGTTGACCTTGGCAGGCCTGTAGCACTGATTACAGAAGCGAGCCTAATTAATCTTAATGATTTAGATTGAAGTTCGTTTCCAATATTTATAGACATGACTCTCCCTAGTTAGAAGATAAATTAATAATGGACATTCTCAGATGTTGTCGGATGCGCTAAGACTGCCATCATAAGTTAGAATTGTAAATATGGGATGGTTAGGGAGAGTTAGCGATTTAATATTGACAACTAAATATTTTAAAGGGTGAGGAGTCCTTATTAAGGGTGCTCAGTAATATTCATTAGTATCTCTTCGTATTCGTTAGTATCTCTTCGTATTTATATGCTGGTGAGGAATGCTAATAAGTTGTGAGGAGTGGTAAAAATAATAAGTAAAGAATTGTAAACAAGAGTCATCTATCTAAGAAAGCCAAGTTTAAGTGATATTGGGTAAAAGATCATAAGACTTATGTGCAAACTTTAAAGTGCATAGGAAAATGTATAGGGGAACACTTAAAAGATAAAAAATTACTTATTAAACAGCAGGATATAACAAAAAATACATTCCTGTAGGGGACACCATAACCACTTTGCACAACCTCCCGCCAAGTACAAAAATTCATTAAAATCATAAAGTAAATAATAATATCCCCTTCAATATTACATGTACGCGATGTCAATCGAGCAACTAGGACACGATTTTACATTATAAATCAAACGCTTATGGACATTAACTACATGTGTGCGTTGAGAATTATCGGATAATACAGAGACCCGAAGCGTTTATTTCTGGCAGGCGTTTTTGAAAATGCGCAGTCAGGTCAGCGACGAAATGAAAACGCAGCAACTGCAACGTCTGGCAAATCAGGAAATGTCACGCGAGTTGGGGCACCTGCTTCTCAGTCTGGACATTGAAAAAGACCTTCAGGAAATTACCTGTTCGGGATCTGGCAAAGCGTTTTTAGATAGCCATGAAAATGCATTAATGGCCTATGCAGAACATGAACTGAAAAAGGCGCTGTCAGCAGGCCTTGAGACACTAATCCGGCCAGTGTCATTGAATTAAGATACCAGCAGGCTACCGTAACGCTGGGCGGCAGGCTGAGCGATTACGAAGTCAGTCCGGACGCCGTCATTTTTGAAGAAATTAATCAGTATCTGAAAGATGAAATGACACGCTACAAATTCGACATGGCGCAGGAACCCGTTTTAGCACAACTTGGCGTTCACCGGCCTGAGACGAAATTTTTCAGCGCGAAACTTGCCAGCGGTGGTGGCCGGTCTATGGCATTTGCAGCCCTGAAGCGTAAAGAAGAGCAACTCGGCGCAACGGCACCATAACTGCCCAAATTGCTCATCCCCAAAATGGGTATCTCAGCATGATTATGCTTATGAGCTGCCTATTATTATCAAAAAATCCCGCCACTTTTCTTGTTCGTAAACTAATCAGCCTCTCTTCAAAAATTTACGTTAAAACCCGGATCAAATCATTGATTTTCTCTAAATGAGTGGTGCATTCTTGCTGCATGGTTTTGCATTTTAAAACGAGTATTTTCCAGTAGCCTTAAGGCCTGTGCTGGCGTGCTCTGAGCGCGTCAATGCACATGCATTAAAAGCGATAGGAAAAGCGGGCAGGCGTGGCGGGGATAGCATTGCGCGCAGCTCTATTAGAGGTTATAAAGCCGAATGGAGATATTGAAATTGAGGGAATTATATGAATAGACAGCCCTATACGTCTATGGCATTAAAAAGCAAGTTAACTGACAATGAGAGATATAATCTATTCCAAGATAATCCTGATGAAGTAGAAAAACTCATCAGCGATGCAGTAATTATTGCTCATGAAAACTTCAGAGCCGGTGTTAGCATTAATAAATTCCTGTTAAAAGGTAGATGTGTGTATTCTTCATCATGCCTCAAGGAAAAATTAATACTCAGGCACACTAACGTGAATTTGAGAGGCGCGAAGGAAGGCATTTTAAAACAAAGAAATACAATAATCGAAGAAATAAAAATCAACCTTAGAGAGGGTGCTAAATATAGAGTCTATCGTTTAGATATCAAATCTTTTTTTGAATCCGTGAATTTAGAAATACTGATTGCAATTGTTAATGGCAAGAAATATCTTTCACGACACACAAAAAACATTATTGAGTGGTACTTGAGAACGTGTGAACGAACATATGACTCTAAAGGATTACCTCGCGGATTGGAAATAAGTCCTATTCTTTCTGAAATATATCTATCAGAATTTGACAATAAAATAAAAAACGAAAAGAATATATTTTACTATGCTCGTTTTGTCGATGATATAATCATAATATCTTCTGGGGAGGAAAATGAACACGAACTAATAAAGAAAATAGAAGCATTACTCCCTGAAGGTTTAGTTCTCAATACAACCAAACATAAAAAATCAATATCTCCATTGATACCAAAAAGAAAGCAAGGAGTTGATCCCGATGGTACTTTAGTATATAAATTTGATTTCTTAGGGTATTCATTTTCAATAATTGACTCTGTATTAATTAATAAAAAAATCGCCAATTCATGTTATCGTCAAGTAAATACAGACCTTTCAGAGAATAGATTAAAAAAAATAAAAACAAGAATTTCTAAATCATTTTATTCCTACAAGAAAAACGGTGATTTTAAATTACTAATAGATAGAATATCGTTTTTGACAAGCAATCGAGATCTTAAAAGGAAAATAAAGAACCCCAGTTTAGTTGACAAACTAAAAATAAGCACAGGGATTTATTACAGTAATGCAAAATTAGATATTAACTCTAAGAGTTTATCTGCCCTTGACGACTTTTTAGTTTTTTGTACAAACTCTAATAAACATCGATTAAGCAAAAAAAACACATACTCTCTGGGTAAAAATCAAAAAAAAGAACTTTTGCGAAACAGTTTCAAAAAAGGATTTATTGAAAGAATTTATCGCAAGTATAACTATGGAAGATATAAAGAGATCACTAAAATATGGCTATAAATAAAAAAAATGTAAAACTTGATAAAAAAGATTACTTGAGAGCATTACTTTGTGACACAGCTCCTTCAGACACCCCTATCATTTTCTCTAATGATGGGTTTTATATTAATGCAAAAAAACATGAAAACAGCAAAAAACCCAACCTTTCATACTCGCCGATTGCATCATTTTATGAAAGAATAATAAACCCTAGATTGCAACAAGGGCTAACGGTTGGCGAAAAAGAAAGTCAAAAAAAGAAACAAAGCTTTCCATTTAAATTTAGTATAATAAAAGATCAATACTCTTTCAGACATATATCTCTTGTGCATCCCAGAGCACAAATAAACTATGCGGAATTTTATAAGAATTATTCACCAGTGATTCTTTCAAATACCGAAAAGAGCTTATTTTCAATCAGAGCTCCAAAAAAAGTTGCTAACTCATTCTTTTTATTCGAAAAGGAGGTGACCTCAAAATATAAAAGTAGTGATATAGAAACAATCCAGGATGAACTTGTAAGTAAGTTTTCCTCATCATACTTCTCATATAATGGCTATAACCGAATTCATAAATTCTTTGATAGCAAAAGATATTTTGAATTAGAGAGACAATTCTCTACGATGTGGATGTTAGATGTATCACATTGTTTTGATAGTATTTATACTCACTCAATTGCATGGGCAATAAAAAGCAAGGATTTTATCAGGAGTTCACTAGAGAATACTAACCAGTACGCTCAAGAACTCGATACTTTAATACAAAGAAGTAATAATAACGAAACCAATGGCATTCCAATAGGTTCTGAATTCAGTAGAATATTTGCAGAGATTATCTTCCAAAAAATAGACCAAAACATTGAACGTTATTTGAAAGATGAGTACTCACTTCTCAACTCCCGCGATTATGTGATATTAAGATATGTTGATGATTACATGGTTTTCACAAAAAATGATAATAATGCTCATGATATAACAAATGTTATTAGCCTTAACCTCAATGAATTCAATTTGAATTTAAATAACCAAAAACTTCAAAAATACCAGAGGCCATTCTGCACAAGAAAGACAAGCATAATAATCAGGGTTAATGAGTTAATTAATAACCTAGAGTCAAAAATATATGAAAAAAATGAAGGACAGAAAGAGATAAAAAAAATAAGAAAGCATCATGATTTAAAAAAATATTTTATTAATAATGTAAAGTCAATCTGTGTGCAAGGCGACACTGATTATAGTAGCGTATCATCATATTTAATTTCATCGCTATCGATTCGAGTCATCACTCTTATACATGAAAATCCTAAAAAAGATATAATTGATGATATTGAAAAAATAAGAAAGGTAAAAAATGTTATGTTTTTACTTGCTGATCTAATGTTCTTCTACTTTAGTGTTAATCCCACAGTGTCAGCATCTTATAAATTTTCCAAAACGATGGTTTTAGTGAAAAATTATTTAGAAGAATTATCAAAAGATTACATGAATATATTTATGACTAATTTGCTTTTTTCTATTGAATCATTAAATTTTGGCGATAAAGAAAACAGCCTTTTTGTTGATGGATATATATCAATCGAAAAAATCAATGTTATCCTAAGTACAACATTTTTTGGGGATAATTTTATCATTGATAAAAGTTACTTTAATGGGATTCTCCCAAAAAAGAGGTTGGACTATTTTAGCATTGTATCGACATTATTTTATTTCCGAAACAGGAAACAATATAACGAGCTTAAGGTTGAAATTGAGAATCATATCCTATCCACACTCAGTCATGACTTAGAATTATTGCAATCATCAGAAAACGCGCATCTTTTTTTAGACATTATGTCTTGCCCTTTTATTACAACGAAAACTCGTAAATACTTATATAGAAAATATCTTAAGAAATATGAAAGTAATATTAGTAGAAGCAACTTACAAATTGAAGCTGATCTTAAAGATTTGTTGACAACCTTTTGGTTTGTTAACTGGGAAAACCTTGATCTGGTCAAAATGATTGAAAGAAAAGAATTGAAAGAGACATATTGATGTGGTAAAAGAAAATAGTGACCAGGGACAAAATACTTACGTACGATTTTCATGTCCAATTATATACTTTTGGCTTGAAATGAATACGATTTCACTTGGTTTGAACTCGGCATTTTTGCTTAAACTATATGCAGACAGACTTGCTTTAGACCTATGCACAAATTTATTTGTGCACGGGAAGTTCAATCTTAGTTGAGAGCTCCTGCACTTTAGCAGGGCTTACACACCTGATGTTGAGGAACTGGTCACACCTTTACTTCTACAAATCTTTTAGCAAAACCTTGGGTATAAATCAGGGTATAAAAATACAAGTCCGATTTTAAAAACATAAAAACAATGAGATAGGAAAAATTCGATTCCTGTAGGGGACACCATAACGTTGCAACTTCCTTTTAAATTTCTCCGCTGTCTCGACGAATACGCTGACGCCCTATTGATCTTCTTCGTCTGTCATTAATTCTCTGATTCATCACGTCGCAATCGAACATCCGGACACTGGTTAAATATCAGCATTGTTTGTGAGGTTATTAGGAGTACTCTCGTCGCCACCTCAACTGGACAAAAGTACTCATCACAAGGATGCAGTAAGATCATGCGTTTGCCTGGACTTATCTTTTTCGCAGTAACGCTTCTATTCAATACAGCCATTGCAAAGCAGCACACCCCGTCAGTCTCTCAGGATAATGAGCTCATTGAGCAAGGGGATTACATAAACTCGGACGGGCAGGATGTTCACAGTCCGGCACATACCCGGTCGGGAAATGCACCTGACGGCGCATCCGCTAAGTGCAGGGATGGCACGTACAGTTTCAGCCAGCACCGTCGGGGAACCTGTTCAAGACACGGTGGTGTAGCGGAATGGCTTAATTAAAAGCATCTCCACAAATTCCAAATTCTGAGACCTCACGCAAACTTTTCTGCAAAAAATTTGTTTTACTTGCACATGTTAAGAAATGTTACGGAAATGAGTTCGTAATGACATCTAAGACGTAAGTAAGGAAACTTTTAATGAAGACTTTGACCACTTTTTGCCTCGCCAGCCTTTTCTCTGTCAATGCATTCGCGCTTACCGGCAACGATACGACCACCAAACCAGACCTTTATTATCTGAAAAATGATCAGGCCATCAACAGTCTGACACTGCTTCCGCCGCCTCCGGCCGTGGGCAGCATTGCATTTTTGAACGATCAGGCGATGTATGAACAGGGCCGTCTGCTGCGATCTACCGAACGTGGTAAGCAGGCTGCTGAAGATGCAAACCTGAGCGGTGGCGGCGTGGCGAATGCTTTCTCCGGTGCGTTCGGTTCACCGATCACGGCCAAAGATACGCCGGAGCTGCACAAGCTTCTGACCAATATGATTGAAGATGCTGGCGATCTGGCGACGCGCTCTGCCAAAGAGAAGTACATGCGCATTCGTCCGTTTGCGTTTTACGGCGTCCCGACCTGCAACACTACCGAGCAGGATAAGCTGTCGAAGAACGGATCTTATCCTTCAGGCCACACCTCTATCGGCTGGGCGACCGCACTGGTTCTCACCGAAATCAACCCGCAGCGTCAGGATCAGATCCTTCAGCGCGGTTATGATTTAGGGCAGAGTCGTGTGATTTGCGGATATCACTGGCAGAGCGATGTGGATGCCGCACGTATCGTCGGCTCCGCAGTGGTGGCCACGCTGCACACCAACGATGCTTTCCAGCAGCAATTGAAGAAAGCGAAAGAAGAATTTGCGAAACAGCATAAATAAACCGGCGTTAAGGATTTAACGCAGTAGCCTGACAGGCGGCGCAAAGCCCCTGTCAGGCACATTCATCACCAGCCTGGCACGGCCCCGCCGTTGAAGATTTTCTCCGCCGCTTTCGCCACTTCCGGCGACTGATACGATTTCAAAAAGTCTTTCACATTCTCTGCCTCTTTATTGTCTTCCCGCGCGACCAAAATATTCACGTATGGCGAGTTTTTATCTTCAATAAAGACGCTGTCATGCACCGGCGATAATCCTGTCTGCTGAATGTAAGTGGTGCTGATGATCGCCACATCGACTTTCGGGTCATCGAGCACACGTGGCAACTGCGCGCCTTCCAGCTCCATAATGTTCAGATGGTGAGGATTCTCAGTAATATCCAGCGCCGTCGGCAGCAAACCTTTGCCCTCTTTGAGCGTGATCAGTTTTTCTTTTTGCAGCAGCAAAAGCGCGCGGCCCAGATTGGTCGGGTCATTAGGGATCGCGATGGTTGCGCCCTCTTTCAGCTCATCGACGGTTTTAATTTTTTTCGAATATCCGCCCATCGGGAAGACAAACGTGTTGCCGACGGCCACCAGATGATAGTTATGCGCTTTATTATCTTGCTCGAGGAACGGGCGATGCTGGAAGACGTTCGCGTCAAGTTCGCCGTGATCTGTCGCGTCATTGGGCAGCAGAGAACCGCTGAACCCTACCAGTTCGACGTCGAGACCGTATTTTTCTTTGGCGACTTTTTTCGCCACTTCCGCAACATCCTGCTCGGCACCGTTAATTACACCCACCTTAATATGCTTCATATCACTGCTTTTTTGATCACAGCCCGCCAGCAGTAAACCTGCCAGCAACACCGCCGCGCCGGTGCGGAAATAAGAGGTCGTCAGTTTCACTTTTTATCCTTAAAAAATAGGCATTAATGGCCAAAGAAATGACTATAGCAGGATGCCTCTGGCGGTTTAAAAAACGAAAAAGTATCGATAAGAAGAAAAAAGCATATGACTGAAATAATGTGGATTAGGCGGATGCGCCACGCTGCCACTGAAAATCAGGAAAAGCCATCCATATGTTTTACTTATATCCGCCAGAAACAATTTGCCTTTATGGCCTGTTTTCGTAAAAAGTGGTTGTCTCGCGTCCCCCTCCACGGAGCAGCAGGAATGGAAATTATCGAAGCGGATGAACAGCATGTTCCCGCTATGCACAAAATTTATGCCTGGCACGTTATTCACGGAACAGCATCGTTCGAGACGCAGCCGCCGGGCGAAGAAGAAATGTCTGCGCGCCTGAAGAAGATTAAAGACGCCGGGTTGCTCTGGCTGGTTGTGCTGGAGGACGGGGAAGTTAAAGGTTACTGCTATCTAGGCCATTATCGCGAGCGCTTTGCTTACCGCCATACGCTGGAGGATTCGATTTATATCGATCCCAATTTTCAGAAACGCGGTGCGGGGAAAGCGTTAATTCGCCGCGCGATAGACTGGGCGGAAACCCACGGCTACCGGCAGTTGATTGCCAACGTGGGCGACAGTGAAAATAACGCGTCGATTGGCCTGCATCTGGCCGCCGGATTCCGCGTTACGGGTACGTTGCATTCGGTGGGGTTCAAACACGGACGCTGGCTGGATACGGTCTTTATGCAACGCGCGTTAGGTGAGGGAAATCAGACGCTGCCTGCGCAGTAACTCATTTAAAGACGGGCAGCCGGGCTGCCCGCTCTTCTCTTCATTATCCCGCGGCAATTTCGTTGCGAACCGCTTTGTGGGTGGCTCTTCCGCCCCACACTTCCTGATACTGATAGCCGGTCAGATCCTTGATAACCTTCTGACATTCAGGCGTACAATCCTGAAGATTACCCCCCAGCTTCAGGCGGGCCACTTCCTGAATCAACATTTTGTGCGTTTCGCGCGTCAGCTTGAATTTGAAAGTCATGTAGAAACTGACCGCCAGCAATGCCGCGGTAGCGAATACCAATAACCCGATGATGGCATCCAGCGCACTGTCTGGCTGCACGCCCTGCCCTTTAACGAAACCACTTTCCTGCAATACGATGCCGATAAGCATAATAGCCAGCGCAACGGTGCTTTTGCGCGTCAGCACCATAACCCCGGCGAAGATCCCTTCGCGGCGTTTTTTGGTGACTATCTCATCAACGTCGGGAATAAAACTGTAGATATTCCATGGAATATAATACAGCCCGGCGCGGGCAAAACCGAATACGGCAAATACGCCTGAGAACAACAGAACCGATACCGTCATTTCGGTGATATAGACGTAGAATAAAAAAGCCAGCACGCAGAAAATAATGCCATACGCCAGACGAAGTGCCCCGGATGGCGTCATATTCATTTTTTCAAGCAACATCATAAAACCAAAGGTCGAAGGCACCGATGCCAGTGCAGCGACCGTTAAATATCCCGATACCGCCGACGCGTCGAGGTGTAATCCGTACACCACGTAATAGGTAAATACGGCGCCGAAAACGTCGAGCGCGGTAAATGAAAAGATATAAATAATAATATGCTGGCGGAACATACGTATTTTAAAAGACGACAGGAGATCTAAAACCAGACTTTTTAAATGATGCCAGAGATTACCGCTGCGCGCGCCGAGCGGTTCCGGTTCAAACTCTTCCCGCACGTCTTTGGCTTCCCAGGTACACATCCAGGTGGTAAATACCGCGAGACAAAAAACACGCGAAAATAATGCCGGTATAGGTATAGGTCATGGGATTATCTTTACCGGTGAACTGCATAATGACGCCAGGGATCGACACCGCCAGCAGGCCGCCAAGCTGGGAGCAGATCATGCGCACGCCGGAAAGGCGGGTGCGTTCGCTGAAGCGGTTGGTCATCTCCGAGGAAAGCGTCTCCCAAGGCACCAGCACCATGGCAGAAAGCAGTTCGATAGACAGATAGGTGCCGAGATAATACCAGTAGCTCATGTCGGTCACCCAGACCAGCGCATACAGGAACATCATCGGGGCGCT
>Ga0302173_10000905_pt1 | contig 15394 bp, 10 predicted proteins | sample I_Fen_N3_1_FD_198785 | JGI IMG/M metagenome (GOLD analysis project Ga0302173, IMG submission 198785) | Peat permafrost microbial communities from Stordalen Mire near Abisko, Sweden - I_Fen_N3_1 | ecosystem: Environmental > Terrestrial > Soil > Wetlands > Permafrost | place: Sweden: Abisko... | reverse complement strand
TATATACAGTAAATGATATAATAGAAAAATGCACGGTATGCACGTATTGATTTGAAAAAATACGGTCATCTTTTAAATCCGATTTTTAAAGAATTAGGCATAGAGGACGAATTATCACCTTATGATCCGGAATTTGTAGCCAAAATAAGAAAAAGCGAAAAAGAATTTGCAGAAGGAAAAGGAACAAAGATTGATCTTGAAAACTTATGGAAATAGAATTTTCACCAACAGCCCTAAAAGATTTATCACTCATTAAACGTAGTTATTCGAATGCATCCAAAAACAGACTTACACGTATTTTACAAAGCATAGAAGAAACTCCTTTTTCAGGTTTTGCAAGTCCTGAAGCACTTAAACATGAATTGTCGGGTAAATGGTCCAGAGAGCTATCTAAGAAAGATAGAGTTATCTATTCAGTAGAAGATAATATTATTAAAATTCACTCATTACCTGGCCATTACAAAAAATAAACAAATCCACTAATTTTAATATACCCATCGAAAGTTGGTTAATGTGATCAGGTATTGCAGTTTAATCTTATTGTATAAAAGATTAATCAAATTATGCACGGATGAAAAAAACAGCAGGGTATAGGGATTCTACCCCCAAAATAAAGAGTATATCCTTTCCGGTTCGGGGAAAGATGCAAGTAGATCTGAATGATGGAAGAATTATTGTTGTCCCTCTGTCAGCATTCCCAAGTATACATAAACTATAACACAGGAACGTGAAAGATATTCTTAATTGGTGGAGGGATATCGGTTGATAAAAGCAACGAAGGATTTCATATCGAACAGATACTTGGTAAATCTGTCAATTACAGGCACGAAAAAGAAACTTTAGCTGCATTAAAAGTGAAGAACTAATGTAAAAAGGGGATAATCAATGTTTTCAATTTACAATTAAGTTTTAGCTTAATCCTTTAAAGACCGTCCTGATAATACTATCCAAACGGTCTTTTTTTTATTTGATAAATACAACATAGCTACAGTAAATTTTGATTTTATTAAAATAATTTTGAAATTTGTTGGAGGTGTTAAAAAGAGTATGTACTTTTGGAGTGAAATTATTCTGATAATGAATTGCATATACTAAGAATACATAGATGGTATTGCAAATTTAAACATCATGAATGAACCCTTGAACATTCAAACAGACTATTAAAGGTCAAACGGAGCAGGAGTCTATTCTCATTAAAAAAACAGAAAATATGATGAATACAACATCAGTATATCAAGATGCTATAAGACTATTATTTATTTTAGTTAATGCATCAGAAGAATTTTGCGATGAATTTGATTCAAGTATAAAAGGAATTTTTCGAGGTAAGGCTAGACTTTATGCCATGGATTTTTGGGTTAGATATCCTGATTATTTCGCAAATGAATTGCTTCAAAAATATCTTGAAATCAAAAAGGCAAGATATCTTGAAATAGCAGAAACTATTTTTGAAGATAAAGAGCCTGATTTAAGAAATATCCCAATGATTAGATATCTTTTTGGTGCATATGAGAAACTTGATAACACTTTATCCATTTTAGTTTCAAAAGGTTTAATAAAGCAATCTGGACAAAAAAGTAATACGAAAATTGATCAGTATGATTATTTGCTTTTCGAAAAAGCTTTTGAAGTTATTAGAGATGCGACCAAAGAATTTCCAATTTTAAAATGGTATGATGAAAGAACACAGCTAATTAGTGAAATATCTGGAAACAAAGGAGGTGCCGCACTTAAAGATCGGCAATATGAGCAAATAGTTTATGCAAAGACAAAATTAGGTGGAATTATTCCTTCAATCAAAGAAGAAGTTCATATTGAACTCAACAGAATAAAATCTATTTCCAAATAAAAAGCAAAAAATGGAAAATCAATTAAAAAAAATAGGATGGATAGATGAAATAGCTTCAAATAGCAAATGTTCAGTTGAAGAGGTTAAGTCAGTTATTCAGAAATATGAAATTCAACAAAGTCCCAACATTGGGATTCCAAAACATTTACATATTATAGAATTAAATTTTTCAGGCATCAAAGAAGGTAACTTTACAAATGATTTCAACTTTAGTTTTGAGAATTTAAAACCAGGGATTTTTGGTGTTATTTCTGATAATAATTTAAGAGGAAAAACAACTGTCCTTGAAGTTATCAAATGGATGTTAAGGGGAAGTAGTTCTAGTTTGATGCAAGAAGGTGTAAAACAATGGATAAAGAGTGCAAGTCTGAAATTTATAATCGATAAAGAATTATATTTAGTTAAAGTTACACATACTCAAAACGAAGTAAAAGGTAAATTGGTATCAATTTCAGGTGAGTTTGAAAATCAAATATCTGAATTTTATTCTAATGATGAATTTGAAGGTTGTATGTCGGAATTTATGATAAAGCAGTTTTCCTTGGATAGAATAAGTGCTTTCAGAAATGCACCAATACAAGAAGAAGTTGGATCAAAAGTAAATCATAATTGGTCATCATTAGCTTCTGCATTATTTATAAGTACGAATTATAGCTCTCTTTTTGGCGATATACCAACGGATGGATTAAGCAATCGATTAATGAATATGTACTTGGGATTGCCTTGGATTTCTACTTATATCGCATTAAAAACAATAGAAAGCCAAATTAAATCTGAAAATAGAGTTGAAGATATTCATTTTGATAAAGAACTAGAACGCAAAAAAGAGAGATATCAGGAAATTATTGAAGAATTAAGAGTTAAAGAAGAATTAATTAAAACACTACCAGAAAACAAGGGTGTGATTGAAAAATTAAGTGAAGTAAGAGATAGATATGGGCTCTGTGGAAGACAAATAACGAATTTAGACAGACAACTACGAAAACAATCCGAAGATTTTGATGCAATTAAAGAAACAAAGGATAGTGATAAAATAAGGATAAACAATTTTAAAGAAGACATGGCTGCCCATGCAGTTTTCAAAAGATTAAATCCAACTTGTTGTCCACATTGTGAAAGTGAAATTGATAAGGAGAAAATAAAAAAAGAAAAGTCAAATCAACATTGTGCAATTTGCGATTCGGCTTTACTTGAATCTGAGGATGCAGAGGTTTTATTAAGTGACCTCGAGTTAAATTTGAAAGCATCTGAAAAAGCATATAAAGAAATTCAAATCGAATATGTTAAACTAAACAATAATCATTCACAATTAATTTCTTCCCTTTTTCAACTCCAAAAACAGATAAATCAATATGAATATGAATTAAATGAATTTCCTGAAAGAAACAAAGTTGAAAAAGAAATAACACGGTTACTTATTTTAAAAGAAGAGTATACAGTTTCAGAAAGAAAGTTTAATAAACCTCTAATTAAAGATAAACGGATAGATGAAAAAAAGATAATTACAAAAGCTATTGAAATAACTAAAAGTAGATTTGAAAAATTACAAAAAGAACTTTTGCAGGAAGTAAGTGATGAAATACTAAGAATATCAAAACTTGTTGGATTAGGGAATATTGAGTCTATTCAATTATCATCAATCCCAACATTATCTCTAAATAAAGATGGTAGTACAACTAGTTATTCAAAAGTGTCAGAAGGGGAAAAATTACGTTTAAAAGTAATTACTACCATTGCACTTTTATCTGTTGCTGAAAAAAGAAAAGTTGGCAGGCATCCAGGTATATTATTGATTGATTCTCCAGGTGCACAAGAAGTATCTGACAAGGATGTTAATAGTTTGATAGAAGGTTTAAAAAAACTAACAACTGAATTACCTTTTTTACAGATAATTATAGCCTCCCGTGCAACCGATGTAATTCTAAATCAAATAGACAAAAATCATCGAAAATATGCAAAAGGGAATGACTATTTGTGGTAAATATATTTGATATGAAAATCCACACTGTTGACAAGTTGATTTCTGTTTCTTTGCTAAATTCTAAATCTATTACCCTTTTAGAGTTAGGAGGTGTTGAATACTTGCAGGCTAATATTGAGGCAGTTTGTACTTCTCGATTTCTTCCTGAAATATTGAAAAGTATAATTAATGAAATTGAAAGGTCTCAAGAATTAGAAAGATCAAAATATGAAAATATTTTTTTATCCTCTCTACGTTTTTGTAATGATGTATTTTCAATTCAAGAAGTTATTTATATCGTAGAGACAAGCGTAACATTATTTGTCACTTTAAAAGAACCCTGTTTTGAAATCTGTCTAGAGGAATCTAAAAATATAAAGAAAAACTCTATTGTAAGGTCTTGGTTCTTGGAAGCTACATTTCGATTTTCATTAAGTGACAGATCAAAGAGGTTTAAATTAATATCTTATCTTATTGATGTATCAGTCGATGACAGCGATGTATATTTACGGCATGTTGCAAAAATTATTGGACTTTCATATTCAAATTGGCAAGAAGCTGAATTAATAGACAAACTTGAAAAAATAAAAAGCATTAAGAAAGAATTAGATGAAGTTTGGTTTGAGTTGGGCATGAGTTATTTATTAATTGCCTTGAATTCTGAAACTAAGGAAGAAGCTTTATCAAATTTTATTCTTGCTAGGGATCATTTTAAAAAAAACATAGAATTAGATAGTGAAAGACCTGATGCTATTGCTTACGATGCAAGTATTTCTATTTTGCTTTCTATGAGTGGGTCACAACTTGAGATTGACAGAAATGAAAATCTTGATAGACTAATTAAGGCAATAACTATTTATAGCGCATGGCATATTTCAGAAAATGATAATATTTGGTTGTCAGCTCGAAATACTGAAATCGCAAATTGGTTTATTTTAATCAATAAACTTGACAATCTATTGATTCATTTTACTGAACTTTGTTGGTTTGAACCTCAAATAGTAATAGAAACATCTCTCTTAAATGTTTATACTGCAAGCCGAACAATTCTAAAACGGAACCATTTAGGAGGATTAGAAAAGATAATTCAACCCCAAATTGAAAATAATTTGAGAAATAACGCCAATTATATATTTCTATTAGATCAATGGGTCGCTTCACAGGAAGGGTCTGAATTAGGTGAAATCGGAAAGAAATTAAAACAAGAAATCAAATTATCTAAAACTAACATTTCAGAAGGAGTTTTTAATTTAATTCCTTCTATTACCAAATTATCAATTAATAAGCAAAATGAGTTTGAACAGTTTTTAAGAGATTATAAAAGTCAAAACACAAATAATATTTCTATAAATGTGGAAAAGATCTTTAATGAAATAATTCCAAACCTTTCAATTATTTCTGATTTTAGAAAAGAGGATGTGAAAATGGGATTTAGTGAGTTGCTTTACCTTAGCTTACTATTCTTAATATCAAGGATGGATGGGACAAAAACAAACTACAAAGAGTTTAGCTATTTATTTGAACAAGAAAAAAGACCTTTAGAATATGAATTACAAAAGGACTACCATCAATTTATGCATTCTGCATTATTTCATGGAAATACTACTATTGAAAAAAGTGATGTCGCAAGTGGACGTGTAGATGTCTATTTTTCTTTTGCAAGATTCAATATTTCAGCAGAAATAAAAAGAGATTGGGACGATTGTTCTTTTGAAGCTTTAAAATCAAAATATTTAGGACAAGCTGCTGAATATTCAAATACAGATGCAAAGCTTGGTTTCTTAATAGTCTTGGATTTAACCCCAAAACCAAACGGTATTAAATCAATTGAAAGTAGTGTTAAAGTTGAGATTATTGAGAAAAAAAATGATTCAATAAAACGAGCAATTGTAGTGATTGTTATACCAGGTATGAGAAAGACTCCAAGTGAAGTGAAATTAAAAGGATCAAAAACTAAGAAAACGTAACAATACCCCTGTTGATCGCAGATAATCGATTGATTGTTAGAATCATTAATTAACTGTTGCTCCCCATTTCTCGCAGAGACTTTTAACTCCTTCCATACGAACAAAAAGCTATTTTATTTGATTGAAATGAAACTGCTCACAAAGATATAGCAGGTGTTTATTTCTCCCGCAATTATTGTGTATATTTGTCCGGACTGCCGGTTGATTGTTTTAGATTAGGAAAGTAAAGTCTATTTTCAACGGATTCTCTAACTGTTCATCGATTCAAATGAAAACCAGACATCCCTTTTTTTACTCCAATTATTATCGGGAAGTAGTATGAGTACGATACTATCCGCTAAAACCCAAGGCAAACAACCATACAATCAGATTTTAAGGTCACACGGAAAAATCAATATTTGCCGGGACACACTATAACAGACAATAAAAAGTTATAAAAATATAATCCACAATTAAAAATGACATTAGAAGAAATAATAATTTACAGACGTTCTGTACGACATTACAAAAATATTCCCATTGATCCGGAGAAGGTGAAACATTGTATCGAACTTGCAACGTTGGCACCCAACAGTTCCAACATGCAACTTTGGGAGTTTTATCACATCACGGATCCTGAAGTCCTAAAAAAACTCTCTGTGGCCTGTTTAAATCAAGAATCGGCGACTACTGCCCAACAACTGGTAGTTTTTGTCACCCGGCAGGATTTGTACCGGAAAAGAGCAACAGAAATGATCGGGTTGGAAACTCAAAATATACTGAAAAACAGTCCGAAGGAGAAACACGAGAAAAGAATTAAAAGGTGGAAATTGTACTATGGAAAAGTAATTCCATTTTTATATTCCCGTTGTTTAGGAATTTTTGGGATGGTCCGAAAAATCCTGGTAAACATAATCGGAATTTTCAGACCCATCACGTATCAGGTCTCTGAAAACGACATGAGAGTCGTGGTTCATAAAACCTGTGCGTTGGCGGCACAAACATTTATGTTGGCAATGGCAGGTGAAATGTACGACACCTGTCCGATGGAAGGTTTTGATGGCAGAAAAGTGAAAAGCATTCTGAAATTGCCTATGGGGGCAGAAATCAATATGATTATTTCCTGCGGTATCAGGGATGAACACGGAGTCTGGGGAGACAGAATGAGAATTCCTTTCGACGAAGTGTATCATAAGATTTGAATAACGACAGATCTCAGCCAGTTTAAGCAATAAAAAGGATATAATGTCGTATTTATTAAGATGATTAGAACGCGACATTTAAATGTTTTCATTAATTGGAAATGTATAAAAATAGAAATGATAATTTTTTCACTTCCCTTAGTTATAATACGTGAGTAGTGGTAAATTTTTTTATAGCAATAAAGTAAGTACATTAAAAATGCCAGATGTAATTGTTCTTCGTTACAAACGAAAACCAAATCCCCTTAGTTACTAATAAGAGGAAGAGAAGTTGAAATTCACCCATCTTTAGAGGCTGTGTAAAAAAGAAAATTTTAAAAAAAACTATCAAATTGAAAGTCAACATTGAAATAAAATAAGATTTAGAAATAGTGAACATTCTTTTCTAGTAAGGTTGACAAATATAAATAAGGTTTTATTGTTTAAAAACCTTATTTTCAAGTATTAAACCTCAGTATAAAATCAATCACTCACCAAGCCCAACCTTATTAACCTTATTTGAAAAATAGGTTAACTTTCAATTCGTAAGTGATTTATTCAATTTTATTTGTTTTTACACACCCCAGGCAGGGTGTAATAGTTCAACTTCAAACCATAACTAATGAAGAAAAACATCGTTTGAGTACATACAGATCATTTAAAGAATTTGAAATATGGAGTTACCGAAAAAACCGCTATTAAAAAAGATCCTGAAATATTTTTTGGTTCTCCTGTCAGCCATACTACTATTGTGCGTGTTGTTATTTTTTGCTGTATATTCCGGAAAATTTGGTTCATTACCCAACAAGAAAGCTCTGTCAGCAATAAATAATGAAGAGGCTTCTCTGGTGATTTCCAGCGATAGCGTGATCATCGGGAGGTATTTTGCCGAGAACCGTACCAATATATCCAACGCAGAAATTCCTGATCATCTTAAAAAGGCTTTGATAGCCACCGAAGACAAGCGATTTTTTACTCATAGCGGGTACGACATTCGGAGCTATTTCCGTGTTTTCTTTAAAAGTATTCTCAGGCGCGAAAGCAAAGGGGGTGGGGGAAGTACGCTGTCACAACAGTTGGTTAAAAACTTATACGGTCGCCGGAATTATCGTTTCTTAAGTATGCCGGTAAACAAGATACGTGAAATAATTATTGCCGCCCGTATAGAGGAAGTGTACAACAAAGAAGAACTGTTATTGCTTTACCTGAATTCAGTACCTTTTGGCGAAGACGTCTACGGGGTGGAAGCAGCTTCGCACCGGTATTTCAATAAACCTGCCCGCAAGCTGAAAGTGGAAGAATCGGCTGTTTTAGTAGGATTGTTGAAAGCAAACACGTATTTTAATCCACGCCTGAATCCACAAAATTCGCTGGATCGCAGAAACCTGGTACTGACTTTGATGGAGAAAGAAAAGTATTTGAAGAAGTCTGAGGCAGATAGTCTGCGTAAATTGCCGCTAAATCTGAATTATGAAAATATGAATGCAGATGCTCCAGCGGGCTATTTTGTATATCAGGTTAAGAAAAAAACGCAGAAAATTCTGGATGATATTCAACGGAAAGATGGCAAGGAATACGACCTGAAAAAGGATGGGCTTAAAATATATACTACCCTGAATATGCAGATTCAGCAAATTACCACCGAAGGCATACATAAACATCTGTCGGGGATGCAAAAATTACTGGATAATGAGCTTCAAAACCGCGCTGTAAAAAAGCAATGGGCTCGTAAACAGCTTAGACTTTCCGGTGAAGATCATTCAGGGAAAAAGGATATTGAAGTGTTTGACTGGAAAGGCATTGTTACCAGAAAAATGAATAAATCAGACAGTTTGTGGTATTACTATAAAATGCTGAATGCTTCGGTGCTCATTACGAACCCAAGAGATGGAGCGGTCATTACCTGGATTGGCGGCAACGATTTTAAAAGACTTCCTTTTGATATGGTGCTGTCACACCGTCAGATAGCTTCTACTTTTAAGCCGTTTTTATATGCTACCGCACTGGAGAATAATATCAGCCCTTGTACCTATCTTGAAAATGTTCAAAAAGTATATCCTGAATACCACAACTGGGAACCTCAGAATTTTGATCATACCTCTACAAAAGACAGCACGGTGGCTTTTTGGTATGCCTTAACCCACTCCATGAACCTACCTACCGTGGATTTATACTTTAAAACAGGGCGCGAGAATCTGCTCAATACATGCAACAGGCTTCATTTTCCTGCCACAAATGACGACTCACCCTCCATTGCATTGGGGACTCTTGACTTGTCACTTTATGAGGTTGTTCGGGCATACGGTGCTTTTGCCAATAAGGGTGAAATGGCAGAGCCGGTGATGATTAATAAAATTACCGATGCGAAAGGAAATATCCTGTTCGAAAGAAAGGAAGCCCGGACTGAAAAAATATTCAAAGAAGAAACTACTGACCTGATTAGTGCCATTTTACAAAAAGTCATCAATGAGGGTACCGGAACACGAATCAGAAACCAGTATGGTATACGTGCCGATCTGGCAGGTAAAACCGGTACGGCTCAGGATTATACCAATGCCTGGTTTGTGGCCTATACACCCGATTTAGTAGTGGGAACCTGGGTAGGAGCTACCTCCCCTGACATTCATTTTTACAGTGGAAACGGATCAGGTTCATCACTGGCACTTCCCATAGTCGGCAATGTGCTTCGTGCTATCGAGAATAAAGCCCGTTGGAGAAGACAATTCCTGACCCCTTTTACTATTCCCGAATATGGTTCTGTTGATTTAAGTTGTAGTCCCTATAAAGAAACCGGGATAAAAGGATTTTTTAATCGGTTGTTTCATCGGAATAAATAAGTAAGAACCCCCGACCCCTAAAGGGGAGGAAGAGAAGTAAAAGAAGTAGATTAGTGGGAATAAATTGTTACTAAGAGGTAAGAATTAATTTTCAATTAGTAACATTGTAACAACTTATTTTGGAAAAAGCAGGTCGAGGTTGTATCAACGCCTGAATGGACTTACTGGGAATGGTAAACCAGCTCAATTTAGCTCCGGAGAAAAAATATAATTTGCAAGAGTGTTGAATGATTTAAGTATTCAGTTATATGATATATCTCTTAAATTTGGTTGAATTAATGATTGAAAAATAGTACAAGGAAAACCATATAGGCATTTCGGAAGATTTATTATTGTTTATTTATCAACTTTTCCGGACTTACCGAAACTACCAAAACAAGAATGTGAAAAGTGGTTTCTTATAGGTGGTGGGATATCTTTTTAAAAATGCAACAAAGTGAATCTTATTGAACAAATATTCGGTAATTATGTAAATTGCAGACATGAAAATTAAATGTATTCATGGCAAGTGTAAATAGTGAGAAATTCAGGTACAGTTTATAATGGGTTCGAAATAAAATGGTTTAGTTTGCTAACGAGGGATTTACCGGTGTCCCGGTGGAAGTAATACAGAAAAAGTACGGGGAAGTGCAGGTGTTGAGATAAACGGGATAAGTCACAGGTTTACAAATGGTATCAATAGGTCAAACAATTTAGCTTTTTCTGATGTTTTAGTTGAAACAAGTTTGAAAGTATTCAATATTAAATGATACGTTTTAACCAGTCAACGTAAATCTCCCGATTTAATAAGACTGTTGTATGGGTCTATTTACGAATCAGAAAATTTGAAAAATTTAAAACGTGACTTAAGTGGCAATTAAAAAATAATTTTAAGTTGAAGTCAAATAGTAAATACAATGATCAGACCAAAAATTCAGGAAAATGAAATTGAAAGATTGGAAAGCCTTAGATCGTATGCAATCCTGGATACACTGCCGGAAAAAGATTATGATGAAATAACATATCTTGCATCCCAAATTTGTGGAACACCAATTTCATTAATTAGTTTAATCGACGAAAACAGACAATGGTTTAAATCACATCATGGTTTGAATGCAACCGAAACTCCAAGAGAATTCGCATTTTGTGCACATGCCATTAATGACCAGGATAAAATATTAATCGTTCCTGATTCAAGAATCGATAATCGGTTTCACGATAATCCATTAGTCACAGATAATCCATATGTAATTTTTTATGCCGGTATTCCATTGGTTTCACCAAAAGGTTATTCACTGGGAACGCTTTGTGTAATAGATAATGTGCCAAGAAGTTTAAACGAATCGCAAATTCAGGCATTGAAAATTTTAGCTAATCAATTGATGAAATTGATGGAATTAAGAATTTCACTTATTGAACTACAGCAATCTGAACAAAAATTAAAGGAACTAAATGCTACCAAAGATAGACTTTTTTCAATTATAGGACATGATTTAAGGGGACCAATAGGTGGATTTAAATCGTTAATTGAATCTCTGATTTCGGGCTTTGATTTATCTGACACAGAAAATCTTATAAGTGTATTACAGCTTATTCAAAAATCGGCAAATTCAACCTATAATTTATTAGAAAATTTATTGTATTGGGCAAAATCACAAACGAACGAAATAGTCTATGCTCCGGAAGAGATGAAATTAAAAGAATTAGTTTTAATAGCCATTGATTTGTTTTCTGAAATGACAAAAAACAAACAACTTGAAATTGTTGATGATGTCCCCGAGGATGTAATAGTTTTTGCAGATAAAAATATGTTAATGACAGTCTTGCGTAATTTAATTTCAAATGCAATCAAATTTACGGAAACAGGAAAACAAATTAGAATATCTGCAACTCAAAATGAAACAGAACATTTAATAATAATCAAGGACGAAGGTGTTGGCATTAACCAAGAAAATCAAAACAAACTTTTTAATAAATTGGAACATATGACAACTTATGGAACGAATGGTGAAAAAGGGAGTGGTTTAGGGCTTTTATTATGTAAAGAATTTATTGAGAAGAATAAAGGTAACATTTCGGTAGAAAGTGAATTGGGGCAAGGAAGTTCTTTTAAATTTACATTGCCAATTATTTTAAATACTGTAAAACCAACTGAATAAATAAAGAATTAATTATTTCAACCAGACTTTCGTACGTAATACTTTGTACACTCATTCAGGATCGTTGGTGGCTCTTATTTTACTGAGGTTTGATCTGTTGCAGCAAGTGATAAATATATTCTTTTCTCAAAATGCGTGCCGGAAGAATAACTCATTAATTTATCTTCTTTGGCGAATGAGTGTGGCTATGTATTCAAAACGATACCCAATCAGTGTAGTGTCATCTATACCGGAGTTGAATCACTTATCTCTTCATTTGGGAAGGTCATAGAATAGTGATAATAATTAAGGACTCCCAACTGAAAACTCAATGACAAAAGCTTTCAATAAGGAATGGAGAACCAACCATCCTGAAAAAACGTTAGATCCAACTTAAAAACAACTTAATAATATTTTTTAATGATCAGATTTCAAACCGATCGACTTATTGTCCGTGATATTTCGAAAGAAGATATAGAAGCCCTTTTGCAGATATATGGAAAAAAAGAAAATATGAAATTCATATCGGACGGAAGATATGGATGGTCAAAAGAGCAATTGACAAAAAAGTACGAAAAATGTAACAAAAGCTATGCACAGGGATTTGGAATTTTCACAATCTGTTTAAAAGACACCACCGGTATTGTCGGGGAAGTAGGATTATTTGATTCATTTGGTAATCCCCAAAAGCTCGAATCAGGCTATATTTTAGACAATACATATTGGGGACTGGGTTTTGGAAAAGAACTATGCCATGGGTTAATCAAGTACAGTTTCAACAAGCTGAAAATTGAAAAACTTATTTCCCGAATGTATACTGAAAATATTGCTTCTGTCAGGTTATCGGAGCAATGTGGAATGAAACGGATGAAAGCAGGAGAAACAATTGACGGAAGAGCCTGGTATGAATATGAGATTTCTAACTTTTATGGTGATTAAGACAATAAATAACATCAAATTGAAAACCGTCCCGAAAGTGTAATCAGGATGGTTTTTTTATTCATTAAATTCTACATAAACACAATACTTTTTTGTAATATTAAAATAATTATAAAACATGAAGGTGTGTTAATAAAAAGTTCGTATATTTGAACGGAGTTAGCTTGAAAAATAGCACTAATCCGCTTCAATGCATACGGAATTACCCAAAAATCCGGAAACAGAGTAGGGAGCTTATGCCCGAAAGCTTATTTTCAGGCAAAAAGGAGAGATCTATCATATGAAAAAAATTAATTTAGTAATTGCATTTGTTTTTATTGCAACCTGTATTTCTGCACAGGAAGTTCTTCTTTCTAAGAAAGGTGAACCAATTTTACCAGAAAAAGGCGATTGGGCAATTAGTATTGATGCCAGTCCGTTTTTAAAATATGCCGGGAATTTTATAGGGTCAAATGGTTTAAATGCAGCTCCTACTTTCAAATTTTTATCCGGTAATGAAACCATTCTGGGAAAGTATTTTATTGATTCTTCTAAAGCATTCCGTGTGGGTCTACGGCTGGGTTTAGGTTCGAATTCTCAAACCACAAAAGTATTTTCTAATCAATATACATTCCCGGCAACTTATGTCGACGATGTTACAAAAGTTTCCGGATCAAATATCGGTTTAACAGCCGGTATGGAATGGAGAAAGGGCCATACCCGTTTACAGGGTTTTTATGGAGCGGAAGCCGGTCTTGCATTCGAGTCTTCAAATACAAATTACACCTATGGAAATGCGCTTTCAAATTCAAACACTTCGAGTCGGACTCTTGAAAGTAAAGCAGGTTCTTCATTTGGTTTGGGGGTAAGAGGTTTTTTAGGAGCTGAATATTTTATTTTTCCAAAAATGTCGATAGGAGGTGAATTTGGTTGGGGTGTAGCTTTTACAACAACAGGAGAAGGTAAAACAACCACTGAATCATGGAATACAAATCTTGTCACAACATCAGTGACTCCCACTGGTGGATCTAACAGGTTTGGATTTGATACTGATAATATTAACTCAGTGTTTGGACCGGCAGGTACTCTCAGGTTGACATTACATTTTTAATTAAGCATTAGGAAGCTTTTATTGTGTTTCCGGTTATTCGAAGTCCGGGTTAAGGAGGAGAAAAGTATCCTCATAATTCATATAAACTTATTCTTTTAGGACCGTTTTGATACTAGTGTCAGGACGGTCTTTTTTATTCATTAAATTACACATCAACACAATACAATTTTTTAATATTAAAATAGCTATAGAATACAAATGGATGTTAATAAAAAATTTGTACTTTTGGAGCGGATTCTTTAAATGATTGTTCTGTTATGAGAAAAAAAGTGTTAATGGTGGGTTATAAAAACAGATTTTATACTGTACTATTATCAATCAAAATCTTCACTTTGCTCATATTCTATCTTAGGATTGTAAATGATCAAATCCTGACAAGCAGGATAAACATATACACAGACATAAACACAAACAAGTAATAAAATACTCTAAAATTCTATGAAAAAACAAATTATTTATTTTGCTAATTGTTTATTATTCATTACAATGTTTTCAGGCTGTGATAATGTTGAAGATTTTAATCAATACGATGTTGGAAGTTTTGAATTTCGAATTGATTCAATATACAATGTTACACAGACTTCTGTCACAATAAGAGCAAAATTATCTACACCGCAAATTGAGAAAAATATAACAGGTCTTAATGTGATGTACTTTAAAGAGGAAGACAGGAACAAGGAAAACAGGTCAAAGACTCAATCATTCGAACAAAAGGAAGGAACTGTGGTAATGACAATTACAGATTTAGAACCTAATACAGTTTATTACATATCACCATCAATAGAAATTGCTCATGGCACTAATCCAAATGCCTCTTATATTGTTGGTTTGGGAAGTCCAAATTCCGAGGTCTCATTTATGACTCATGGTGAATTACCCAAAACAGGAATCGTTAATGATATTGATGGCAATATATATCATTACATTACAATCGGGACTCAAACATGGATGGTGGAAAATCTGAAAACAACTAACTTGCAGGATGGTACTCCTATACCTAATGTTCCGGACCCGGTTAAATGGAGTCTCTCTGATGTTAACCAGGGACTTCAAACTTCTCTTTCTTATTGTGATTTTAATAATGATACTTTGTTAGGCAAAAAATACGGACATATTTATGACTTAATAGCCAGTTAATCGAATATTGCACCAAGAGGTTGGCATGTACCAACACTAAACGAATGGCATGTATTAAAAAATTATTTGATTTTACACGGCTATAATTATGATAAATCCATTACAGGTGACAATACCGCCAAATCATTGGCTTCTAATTCAAATGATTGGGTAGGAAACAGTTATAATGACGGTTCGATAATTAACGACTTGATTCTAAATAGCTCAACAGGATTTACTGCAATGCCCGGTGGGTACCGTTCACGTACTGGAGAATTTGTAGGACTGGGATATTTTTGTTCTCTATGGAGTTCTACTTCATACTACCAATATAATTATTATATTTTTCTATACTCTGA
>Ga0302173_10000904_pt1 | contig 15402 bp, 13 predicted proteins | sample I_Fen_N3_1_FD_198785 | JGI IMG/M metagenome (GOLD analysis project Ga0302173, IMG submission 198785) | Peat permafrost microbial communities from Stordalen Mire near Abisko, Sweden - I_Fen_N3_1 | ecosystem: Environmental > Terrestrial > Soil > Wetlands > Permafrost | place: Sweden: Abisko... | reverse complement strand
CAGCTGATATTATAGAACGTACTCTTGATGGTTATCAATTAACCACAAGAGGAAAAGACCTTATGGCGTTATTACTCCCCTTTGGTGAATGGTCACGTATATGGTCCAAAGAAGTTTTTGATTTTTCAAAAACACAAGAAAAAAAATAGTATATGTATGGAGGATTTTTATGATTCAAGATATTCATCCCAAAGTATTTAATAATAAATTTGAAAACAAACGAGCTAACAACAACGATATTTTTTTAGCTTACGAAACAAATAATATTCTTGTCCGCGAAAACAGTGATCATCTATGGTATCCAAGTTTTGCTGATTTTTCATCTATCGATCCTAACCTTATAGAAAACGCTCAATTTTTATTCACTATTGATAGCACAAATTATTTTCTTGTAAATAAGCCCAGTCTCGATACGATCCCCGGTTGGACATATGCCAGCATACAAAAATTACGCACAGAATCTAAATATTGGCGTTCTTTTGCCGGAATTGTTGGATATCAACTAAATCAATGGTATACACAACATAAATTTTGTAGTCATTGCGGAAAATTCATGAAAAAATCAATCAAGGAACGTATGCTTTATTGCGAAAATTGTGGGCTTCAAGTTTATCCAACAATTTCTCCAGCCATCATTGTTGGCATATATAATGGTGATCGTTTATTACTTACCAAATATGCTAATCGCAACAATGCACGTCATGCTCTTGTTGCTGGATTTACCGAAATTGGTGAAAGCTTTGAACAAACCGTTCGACGTGAAGTTATGGAAGAAGTCGGATTGAAAGTAAAAAATCTTACATTTTATAAAAGTCAGCCATGGCCTTTTTCTAATACTTTACTTGCTGGTTTTTTTGCTGAACTTGACGGTAATGATAAAATAACCCTTCAAGAAGATGAGTTATCTCTTGCTGTTTGGAAAAATCGTGAAAACATTCTACAAGAAGACCCCTTGCAAATAAGTCTCACTAGTGAAATGATTGAGGCATTTCGTACTAAATCAGTATCTTTATAAACACTGTATTCTTTCGAACCCAGCAAAAATACAGTATGTCAGGTTTTTATGGATACTAGTTGTAGTTTCAACGCCTTGATTTTTTTAATTTTTTTCCATAAAAACTGCCTCCCATCGTAGTTTTATTATCCTACGATAGGAGGCTTTCCTGGAATGTCGATTTTTACTAGTTCACTTCAAAAAACCGTTTTTTTATAAACTTCACATATTATGATTTTGAATTTTTTGCCAGCATCGGTAAAATTAAACCCAATCCCAATAAAACAATTGGTGTTGCAATATTTAGCGACATCTGGAAAATCCATTCACTTGAAAAGAGTTCTACATTATGCGGAAACATCCCCATAATACAAGCAAAAGCTGTAAATCCAAAACACCATAATCCTACAAAGAAGCCTATATTTCTTTGTTTCACAAAATGATACGTAGACGAAAACCGTCCTTCTGCTGCTTTTTTCAATGCCATATAAGCAACAAATACCCACAAATAACGAAGCGGCATAACCACAGCATTAAGACGCATTAACCAGTTGAATAGTGATGTCATATCCCCGATTCCTATCGCCGGAATCATAATAAGTGCAGAAACCAATACAGCTGTTAACTTGTAGCCATTAACCGGAGTACCATTTTCATTTGTTTTTGTTAACGCAGCCGGAATAAACCGATTATCTACATCTGCCAAAAGAACTTTTATTGGGGCATCAATTGAAAATGCCAGAGCCGACATATAAGCTAAAGCGTTAGCAATTGCATAAATAACGAGAAACAGGTTACCAACGCCATAATATACACCTAATTTCTGAAAGCAATAATATGCACCATTCATCATAAGATCTCGCGGAATATCATTTGTATCAAACATAAGTCCCATAGCAAATGATCCCAGCAATGCAGTAATCGCCACCATAACGGCGAGAATAATCATGCCACGAGGGAAATCCCGCGATGGATTTTTCATATTATTGACATAAGGAGATATCTTTTCGCAACCTCCAACAGCAAAAACCAGAATAGCCAAAGTTGTCAAATAATCAAAATTAAAATCCGGAATAAATGTGGCAAAATCAAAATTAATCGCATATGTTTTTGCTGTAGTAATGGAAGGCGCTGCCAAAGCTAATACAATGTAAAGCATGGACATAACAAACATAGCTGACCCTGCAACCGAACCGATTTTCTTTAAAGAATTTATTCCCCGGGATGCAACCCATAAAAAAATAAAAAAGACAATCAAACAGGCTGATTGAAGAACAACTGGCGTTAACGCCTTTATCAGGCTACCATCCGGAACTACTGCCCAGCCAAGGGCAATCAATATTTGCTGTGGTTTTTGTGCTAAATATGGGACATGCACAATCCAATATGTCCAACCCGCCAAAAAGGCCAGTTTCGCTCCACAAGTTGATCGAATCCAGGAACTCACACCGCCTCGACTGGTATTAAACGTCGAACCCATTTCACCAACCATAAGTGCATAAGGAATAAAGTAGAATGCAAACATTACAATCCATGTAAAAATAACTTTCATACCTTGATTTGCAAAACCATTTACAACATTACCAAATCCCCATACTGTTATAAATGCCATTAGAGCTAGTGCCTGCCAAGTAATCTGTTTATTATCTTTCATTAAATTTCCGCCTCCTATTCATATTTTGTATAATTGCATTCTCATATCATATCATCATACGTACAAATTTTCTATATTATGTATTTTCAGTTTCGTTGAAAACCATTTATTGCAGTCATCAAACCAGCGAACAGTCCGGTATTATACTCGTAATAAATTTCTCACAAGATATTCATTAAAAATATTTATACCGATGTCTATCTTCAATACAAAAAACATTTCCGTAAAAGCATTCTCAGACAGCTCTTATTTTGTAATGTTGCTTTAATAAATTGTACCTGCTATCATATAATTAGTAATAACAGCACTAAATATATGATAAAAGCGAGGAAAAACTATGGGCTTAGATCACACATTGGATGAGAACACGCCCAAACATCAGCGACGCATTCGGTATAAAGGCACTCACCCGAAGACTTTCAAAGAAAAATACAAAGAACTGCACCCCGAGCAATATGCAGATACTGTGACAAAGATTATTCAAAAGGGCAGTACCCCCGCCGGTATGCATATTCCAATTTGCGTTAAAGAAATCCTGGAATTTCTGCAAATCATACCCGGACAAACCGGATTAGATGCAACATTAGGATACGGTGGTCACACGTTAGAGATACTTAAGTGCTTAAAATCAAAGGGGCACTTGTATTCCATTGATGTAGATCCTATTGAATTACCGCGCACAAAAGATCGTTTAAAACATTTGGGTTATGGTTCCGAAATTCTGGAAATTAAACAAATGAACTTTTCCAAAATCGATCAACTTGCTGCCGAATCCGGCCCATTGGATTTCGTTTTGGCAGATTTAGGCGTTTCGTCTATGCAAATAGACAACCCTGAAAGAGGGTTTTCATTCAAGACGGAAGGTCCTTTGGACTTACGGCTTAATCCCAAAGCAGGCGATTCTGCAGCACGACATTTAAGAGAAATGACACTGGATGACTTACAAAATATGTTGATCGAATATGCTGACGAACCCCATGCCAAAGTAATTGCGCATGCTATTATTTCTGCTATCAAAAGAGGAATGGACCTATCTACAACAACACAGCTTCGAGATCTTATCAAAAATGCTTTGAAGGACATTCCAAAAATCAGTGAAGATGAGATTAAAAAATCCTGTCAGCGCTCTTTTCAGGCATTGCGCATTGATATTAATAATGAGTTTGAAGTGTTAGATGAATTTTTAGAAGAACTTCCTGATGTTCTTGCTTCAGGAGGACGCGTTGCCATACTTTCTTTCCATTCAGGAGAAGATCGCCGCATCAAAAAATCTTTCAAGCGTTTTTTTCACGAGGGCATTTATCGTGAAATAGCACCTGATCCAATTCGGCCATCGTCAGAAGAATGTCACATTAACAGTCGTGCACATTCTGCCAAACTGCGTTGGGCAATTAAAGCATAATGTACAAATTCGGTCCCCAAACTATAAAAACAGCACCAATCACATTTTATGATTGGTGCTGTTTTTATAGTTTGGGGAGACCAAGGCCCTCTTGTTTCGCTGCTATTTTATAATACTTTTTCCTGCCATCACTTTTTTTGTATTTAAAGCCAATTTTTCCTCTTATTATTTTTCACTGCTCCGTACTAAGGATTTTATATCAGCTCTCAGCTGCAGCTGCTGTGCTCTTGTCGAATTTAAAAGTATAGTGCTCAGATCTTCAAGCAATTGCAGCGCACCACGAAATCCTGCATAGCTTTTGTTTAAAATAACAGAATTACTTTCCGGAAATGAAATCACTTGTAAAGGAATTGACAATTCGTCTGCAAGTGTTTTTTCCAGTGAACTTCCCAAAAGAAGTTCAACGGAATAAGATTTTATTATCTTCTGAATTTCATTTAAATCTTCTGTACGATATTCATTTTCTTCCAGAATCTCATTCTCGTCTCGCAGTGGATCTGTAAAAACTTTTACAACCGGGATCAATCCAAATGTTTCCGACAAAAAATCATGTATGCCGTAAACTGTGCCTGCATCCCCGATTATGCCAAACGTCTTTTGAAAATCATAGTCAACGTATAGTTTCCAAAGGTTTTCAATATAATATTCTTCCCGCAATTTTTCCGCCAGCACAAACCGTTCTACCACTGCCGAAGAAATACCGACTAATTCTGCAACATTTACGAGAAAATCACTGGTGTTTTTTGCCCCTACAGGTATAGACTTCAGCGTCAGGAATGGTGTTTTATATTCTTTTTCCAAATTCACTGCAATGCTGCTTCCCCATGGCGAAAACACTATATTCAGTGCTGCTGCTGAAATTTTTGTCCAGCTTTCTATACCCTGCCTATGCCCGAACAAAGTATTCACACGCAGGCCAATCCCTTCAAGAACTCTTTTAATCTCTACCAAATCACCCCGCCAGTGTATATCCTGATTAGGGATAATACCAAATAGATTGATCAAATCAGCTTGTTTTTCTGTATCCATCGTCTTTACCAACGGCAATTGGCTAATGATTGCATTTACCACTCCCTCATAGCCGACATGGCCTCTTCCTTTAAATCCGGGAGCCTTAAAATATACAGCAGCTTCTCCCTGTTCCCGAGCCTCTTTTGTCATTGTAATCACATCATCACCAACTAATTCAGGCGTACATCCGCTTATTATGACATATAGCTCTCCCTCTATAACCTTGACTGTATTTTTTATCTGTTCGCGCAGCCTTGATCCACCACCAAAAATAACTTGCTTTTCTATTATATTGGTTGCTGAAACGGAAAGGCCGCTGCATCTGGACACTTTGTTGCCAATGGTTTGCTGTATTGTGCAGCCTGCTGTCGAATGAATGATTGGCACCACGCCTTCTATTTCCATCACGGTGCTGATTGCCCCTTGAAGTGCACAATTATTTCGCGATTTTTCTATTCCCTGGATCATACTATTTCACCTCTTGTTTTATATGCCAGTTTGTGCTTTTTTGCAGCCAGGTGTTTTTATAATAAGGATTGCCACTATGAGAAATTTGCTGCATCAGTTTTTTGTTTCCGCGTGCTTTTCCAATCACAATCAACAGGTTCCTGCTGCCATTAAAGCCATAAATTGCAGTCCGATCAATCGATAATGCTGTAATCCCCAGCTTCGCAACCCAGGAGCTTTTTTCTTTTTCACCGATATACAGGTCCGGCTTTATTTTATTTAAAATATTTGCCAATTCAAAAGGCTGACCACTTGCTATCTGAACTGGAAGGTTTTCTGGTAAAACCACTAAACTGTTTTTGTTAATTTCATCAATTTCATCGACTGTAATTCCAACAATTTCGCCTCCCAATTCTTGCAGCAAAGGCACTAAAGCAATTGCTAAAGAAGCTTTTAAATCAATATAGATTTTTAAACCAAAAAGCTGTTTTTTTTCTATAAGCTGCTTATGATCAGCAGACTCTTTATTGATAATTGCCTGTACTTTTCCCGTTTTATGAAAAGCGGCTGCTACAGTCTGCAGCCAGACAGCTGTATTTTCAAACCCTATAGGAATTGGTGTTTTAAGATAGGGAACTTCATACTTTTCAGCCAATCCCTTTCCCATTAAATATCCTTCATCATGATTTAGAGCCACCGATGCTCTTGCTCGCAACGAATTTTTTATCTGCTCATAACTTGTAAACCGGGGAACAAGCTGTGTTTCTATTTTTAATTTCTTTAGCAATAGCAGGATTTCTTTTATGTTGGCATTGTTTTCCGATAATGTTACTAAGTTTAAGAAATTATCCGGCTGCGCTTTTACCTCACCTTTGAGTAAATATTTCCCAATAGCATTCAGAACCAGATCATAACCATTTATTGCTGTTTTAGAATTAAATCCATCCGTAAAAACAGGTACAATTTTTACCGTCAATTCTTTTTCCAGCTCTAAAACCACGGAGTTTATATCGTCATTATTTATTGCCACAACGGGTGTTGCTACAATAAAAATTATTTTAGGTCGATGTTTCTTATATGCTGAAACAATGGTTTCTCTTAATTTTTCATCACCGCCTAAGATTGTATCGCGTTCATTCAAATTGGTACTATACCAGTTTGCTGCCGCATTCTCTTCTCCATAATAAATTTTAATTGTTCCACAGCCGGAAGGTCCATGGATAACTGTAACAGAATCTTCTATATCACCAAGTACTTCCAATGCATATATTATTTCATCAAACGCAGCCTGGGAAAACGTCCTTATATTTTGTCGATCCTTAACTTCTGTCAGTAGACTATGTGCAGTTCCCCAATAGGCACTCAGCGTCCCCAGGCGTTTTTCTCTGCCTTGAAGTTTACTGCGAGCAAATGCTGCCCCCATAATAAATCTCCACCTTCCTATATTCCCAAACGATCTTGTACCACACCTGTTTCTGTGTCATATATTTTATCACCCCAGCATCTTGCCCAATCTCTCAGATCACTTACACCCATTGGGTTTGGCACAACTAAATCTTCGCTTTCAGCAATATATTTTGCTAACGTCCGATATATATTGGCATGCGTGGATTTTGGATTGGCTTCAATTACCGTTTTTCCAAACAATTCACTTTGCGATACTACCAAAGAGCGTGGCACATATCCAACCGTTTTTGTTCCTGTTTTTGCCGTAAAATCATCGACAATCGCCTGCGAATAGCCCGCCGTTAATCCGTTAGCAATTACTCCGCCCAGCTTAGCCCCGCCTGTTGGTGCATATTTATTAATAGCCTTAAATAAATTATTTGCCGCATAGATGGCCATAAAATCAGATGAGCTGACAACATATGCTCTGTCTGTAATTCCATCTCGTATTGGAACAGCAAAGCCTCCACAAACAACATCGCCCAAGACATCATATAGTACATAATCCGGTTTATATTCTTCAAAAAGATTTAAATCCTGCAACAGATTCACCGCAGCATTTATACCCCTGCCGGCGCAGCCAACACCAGGCACTGGCCCTCCCGACTCAATGCAGAGAACCCCACCATAGCCAGCCGCCGATATATCGTCCAGATGAACCTTTTTCCCTTCTCTCATGCTATCCAAAACAGTTGGCAGATAGTTATTTCCTCGGAGCGTATTGGTTGAATCGCTTTTAGGGTCACAGCCGATCTGAATCACTTTATAGCCAGCATCAGCAAGCGCCGCACTTATATTGGAGGTAGTTGTTGACTTTCCAATGCCGCCTTTTCCGTAAACTGCTATATGTTTTCCTATTTTCGCCATAATAATCTTCCTCACAAATTGATTTTTTCAGTTTAAATTATGTCGTATTGTTTTTCGCTCAGCCATACTGCAATATTCATACTATGGTCTTTATCATCTGCCGCCTTGACTTCAGACCTATGCTCTTTGTGTTTCTATTTTGCATTTATATAGACTGCGCTCCATTGTTTATATCAATTGTTTCACCATTAATATAGACCGGACTCTCTGTTGCCAGCCATACTATAGTTTTTGCTACTTCAACCGGCTTGGCAATTCGGTTAAGATATACCCGCTCTTTAATTCTTTCAAATCGATCACTGCGCAATGAATTAAGGACCATTTCCGTTTCTACCGGTCCGGGGGCTACGGCGTTAATCACTACGCCTTTTTTCCCTAATAGATTGGCAAAACTCCGCGTAACATTGACCAGTCCGGCTTTCGTTATTCCATACCATATATCCGGATGACCGGCTTCCGCTGCCTGCGAGGCAACATTCACAATGCGTCCTTCGTTTTTTTCCAGAAAACGTTTAGAAATTTCCCGAATAAACGCTACAGGTGCTTCAATATTCACTTTCAAAATGCGATCAATATTCTTTTCTGGATAATCATCATATTCCAAACCATTACTTATCCCAGCATTGTTTATCAGTATATCAACATCCCCAATTCGCTCTACTAACGCTGGTATTTGGTTTACCTGACTTACATCAAATTGTGTGGTTTCAACATTTTCATGTTCATTAAATTTAAATCCACTAAAGTCCCTGCCAATAACAATAACCTGATAGCCTTTATTTAAAAAAATCTCTGTCACAGACAAACCGATCCCTTTATTTCCTCCGGTTATGAGTACCCGCTTCGCCATATAAACCGCCTCTTCTTATAAATATTTTTTTATCGCCTCAGTTTTATTCAATTCTTCCCACGGCAAGTTAAGATCAGTTCTGCCAAAGTGACCATAAGCCGCAGTTTGTTTATAGATCGGTCTTTTCAAATCCAATGTCTTAATAATTGCTGCTGGCCTCAAATCAAATTCTTTATCGATGATATCAGCCACTTTTTCTTCCGCTATTTTTCCTGTGCCAAAAGTATCAACCGCTATTGAAACTGGCTTTGCCACGCCAATTGCATACGAAATCTGTATTTCCAGCTTATCGGCAACTCCTGCTGCCACCAGATTTTTTGCAATCCACCGCGCAGCATAGGCTCCGGAACGATCTACTTTCGTTGCATCTTTACCTGAAAATGCCCCGCCGCCATGTCTTGCGTAACCACCATAAGTATCAACAATGATCTTTCTTCCGGTTAACCCAGCATCGCCCTGCGGCCCGCCAATAACAAACCTGCCCGTTGGATTAATAAAATACTTGGTTTCATCATCCAATAGTTTTTCCGGGACAATTTTTCTGACTACTTTTTCTATTAAGTCTTTACTGATTTGTTCATTTGTTGCTGTTGGTGCATGCTGCGTTGAAATGACAATCGTATCCACTCTCAGCGGCTTGCCATCTTCATATTCTACTGTTACCTGAGTTTTTCCATCTGGCCGCAAGTAAGCAATTTCTCCGCTTTTTCGAACATCAGCCAGCTTTTTCGCTAATTTTTGCGCCAAAGTAATTGGCAGCGGCAGATATTCTTTTGTTTCGTTCGTGGCAAAACCAAACATCATCCCCTGATCACCTGCTCCAGTCAATGAAAGTGTGGTTTCATCCTCACCATCTCTGACCTCCTTCGCTGTATCTACACCAATGGCTATATCATTGGATTGCTCATCAATAGAAATTTGTACCGCACAAGTTTTATAATCCAGACCAAAATCGCCATTTGTATAGCCAATGCCCTTAATTGTTTCTCTTACAATCTTAGGGATATCTACATAGCTGCTTGTTGATATTTCACCAAAAACATGGATAAAACCGGTTCCCGTAGATGTTTCGCAAGCCACTCGTCCATTTGGATCTCGTCTTAATATTTCATCCAAAATAGCATCGGATACCTGATCGCATATTTTGTCTGGATGTCCTTCTGTTACTGATTCTGAGGTAAACAATTTTCTCATTTTTATTCTTCCCTTCATTACTGTAGAATCTTTATTCATTTTATATTTGATATTCGATCGGCCGTTTCACTTGTTTAAAAAATTTTTCATATACATACAATTGATATCCAATCCCATACTTAGATAAATCGAACCATACCCTTCCTTAATGAAACACAGCTTATACTGCTTGGTTTTCTATTTATTTTTTATCGTATAAAACTTATTTTCTTTAACTTTTTTATTTACCAAAATTTCCTTCTGTTTTAACCCCATATTTTTTCAAGAACACCGTACCAATAAAGCGTAGAAACTTATCAGAAAAAAAGCCCATGAATCCCAGGGTAACGAGACCAATAAAAATCCAGTCTGTATGAAAGTACAGCCTTGACGTAAAAATCAAATACCCGATCCCCTCTTTAGCCGCCAGCATTTCAGCTGCAACAATCGAAGTAAAGGCCGAGCCCATGCCAAGGCGTACACCGGTAAATATCTGCGGAATAATCGCCGGAATAATTACATAAAAAAATATCTGACGTTCATTTGCTCCCAATGATCTGGCAGCCTGAATTTTATTTTTATCAATGCTTATTACACCAGCTGCAGTATTGATTACAACAATAAAAAAAGTAGAATACATAATCAAAATAACTTTGGACTCTTCACCAACGCCAAACCACATAATAAACAACGTCAAAAACGCAATGGCCGGAACAAATCGAAAAAAATTAATAAAAGGCTCTACAAGCTCGCGCACAATATCGCTGCGTCCTACAAACAATCCTACTGGAATCCCCAATACCAGTCCAAACAACCAGCCCGTATATACTCGTGCTGCACTGATTAAAACAAACTGAAACAAGGTTCCATCCAGAATAATTTCCTGCGAACCAACCAGAGTCTGCACGATTCCCGGGAAAAAAGTTGGTGGATAAAACAGAGCAGCAATACTCCAAATAACAGCTAAAACCAACCAGGTCAAAACTCCTTTTTTTAACAGTACTCGCAAGAAATTTTGTAAAATAGTAAGAGGATTATTTTTTTTTCTCCGTACATCATTTTCATCTAAAATACTTAAGTCGCCAGGATACTGACTTATCCTACTATTCATAATTTATATTCCCCTTCCAAAATCAAAATGTCCCAGAATTTCTAAATACTGCTGACGAAATGCGTTATCCATTTCATTACGCGGATAGGGAAAATCTATGGAATATGTCTTAAAAATACCCACCTTCGGGGCTGATGCAATTATGCTGATTTTTTGACCTAAAAGCACAGCTTCCTGAATATCATGAGTAACAAAAATAATAGTCTTTTTTGTTTTTTGCCATATCCGTATAAGTTCTTGCTGCATGACACGCCTTGTCTGGGCATCAAGAGCTCCAAAAGGCTCATCCATGATCAGAATTTCCGAATCATTTGCCAGGATGCGGGCTAATTGAACTCGCTGCTTCATCCCCCCTGAAAGCTCGCTGGGGTATTTTTCAGTATGCACGCCCAATCCGACTAGTTGTACATATTTTTCTGAAATACTATGTCTTTTTTCCTTGGTAATACCTTGCATTTTTAGACCAAATTCAACATTTTGCCGCACTGTAAGCCAGGGAAATATTGCTGAATCAGCATTTTGAAACACGACACCACGGTCCTGTCCTGGTTTACTTACCTCTTTGCCTTTAACTGAAATTCTACCGTTCGTTTTGTTTAAAAAACCAGCGATAATATTTAACAAAGTGGATTTACCACAGCCGCTCTGTCCCAGCAGTATATGAAATTCTCCTTTTTCTATTTCCAGGTTAATATCCCAGAGTACCGGTTCAGGCCGCGTTCTTTTTTTGTTTAGATCATTGTCATAGACTTTTGACAAATGTTCAATTTTTATGACCGCGTTTCCCATACCCCCGCCTCATTTCTCTTTATAATTCACAGCTTCAGGCAATGCTTTTCTTATCGATTCCAACGATAAAAAATCTTTAACCGCATAGGCTTCTTTAATAAGTCCCGTTTTGATTGACCAGTTTGCAATGTCGTTCAAATGTTCATAGTCATCTTGCGAAAAGCGAATATCATACGTGTAGGTTTCCAAAGTTTTACGAACATCTTCTTTTGGCAATTTCAAATCCTGATAGGCAATGTCTACTGTTTCCTGCGGATTTTTTTCAATATATTCAGATGCTTCCTTCAGTGCTTTCAAAAAATTCTCAACAGCTTCCGGATGATCTTTAATAAATTGATCTTTAAATACTAAATATCCCTTCATTTCAAAATCAATTAAACGGTAATCGCCTAAAGATTTAATTCCGGGAATTTCTACTATTTTACTTTGCAATGATTTATCGCCCCATATTGCATCGGCTTTTCCTGACTGCACCGCGGCAATTACTTCTGCGTTGGAACTAAAATACAACATGTTTACAGATTTTGGGTCCACTCCAAACTTGCTAAAAGTTTGCGCCCATACATACTCATTGACTGTTCCTTTTTGCGCAGCAATATTTTTGCCGACTAAATCCGCGGGCCTCTTAATATCATCCCCTACCACGTACAGTGATGCACCATCCAGCGACGGTGTCGCAATATAAGATGCTACGCGAAGATTCCCGGAATTACCCAGTCTGGTTGCCACTGCATAATCCATGCCTTCACCAACATCCACTTGGTCAAGCACCACTGCATTAAGCGTATCAATTCCATAAGAAAACGTTTGAATATCTGCATCTATATTATATTTTTCGAACAAGCCTTTTGCTTTGGCAACTCGAAACTGAAAAGAAAAGGGCGATGAATCAGCTCCGGCTCTAATCTTTATTTTTTCACCACCCGCCTTAGTGTCCGCACTGGAACTTTCACTTTTCCCGCCGCAGCCGGTCATCATAGCTACCCCCAACAGCACTGTAATGAAAACGACGATACTTTTTGTCCATTTACTCCGATTAAAATTTTTCATATGATTGCACCCTCCAATTACTTCGGTCTATAGTTCCGACAACTTTTTTAAACTGCTATTTTATAAAGTTCTTTGACCTCTCTAATCTCTATTAGATTTTTTCCGATACCGATCCATCCATTTTGCTGAAAATGTCCCAGAACTGCGGTTACCGTCTGCCGGCAAGAACCGATCATATCTGCCATTTCCTGATGTGTTATTCGAAAATCAATTACGCATCGCTGACTGCCGCCCTGCTGAACATTACTGGCTATACGAAGAAGCAGCCAGGCCAGGCGGCTGCTTACATCAGCGGCCAGAAGTCCTTGTATACTATATTCGTAGTTGCGTACATATTGACAGTAGATTCCCATCATTTTTATTGTCAGCTTCGGATTTGCATAGAGTATGTCACAAAAATCTTTTTTGGTGATAGACCACAATGTACATTTGTCAATGGTTTCGGCAAAAACACCGCGTGTGTGTCCCAGCAAAACAGCTGGAATTCCAATTATTTCTTGTGGCCCGCAAACAGAAACGATAATTATTTTTCCTAGAGATGTATTGTGGTAATGCTTGATATGTCCGCTTTCAATAAAATAAACATTATCTGTTTCATCATTTTCTTTAAAAATGATATGCTTTGCTGCTATTTGCAAACGGCAGCTTCTTTTTTTTAAAACATCCAGTTCAGTTTTTCCCCAAAGTGCAGCTTCATTCATCGCCATCCCTCCTCTGTCTGGAAACTTTTACTTAAAAAAAACAGACCTGATATCTCAAAAACGAAATACCAGGCCTGCAGTTATTCTGCTCAGCACATTATAAATTTTCGTAACAAAGTATTGCTTCCCTGAAAAACGCTTCCACCCTGTTTGTACCACGACAAATAAATTATGCCCTAATACGGTAATCCGGTACATCATGGAGATAATCGCCATCTGCATCATATAAGTAGTCCAGAAATCTTCCTTCATCATTTGTCGTATTATAATATTGTTCATGTGTAATTCCGTTACGAACTAAAATCTTATACGTTTTCAAAAAAAGATCAATAAACCATTCTGATGTTGGTGCTCTATGCCCTTCTAAAGCTGAGCCCGGTTTTGGCATCCAGATTTGTGGAACCGCCACTACGCCTTCTGAAGCGAGATATTCGATTCCATCCAGTAATGTTTCTTTTGACTCTATCCCGGCAACAAAGTAGGATCTTACATTTCCCCTGCCAAATACTTGAACCTCATATTTCAGTGTATTAATCCAATTTTCGTAGCCGCCGCAAACCTCATCCTTTCCCGGGCAAATTGCTTTAAACATATTTTTTTCCCATATTTCCATATTGGTTGCAATTCTGCTGAATCCCGCTTCCTTATATTTTTCAATCACCGACAAATCCAACGGTGCACCGATGCAGGCAGTACCGCCAAAATCAGCAAGCCCTGTAAAACTATGGATTGCTTCCGCAACGTCAATATAATAATCAACTTCACGGCGTTCCGGAATAAATCCCCCCGTAATTGTAAGATGGTTGCAGCCTTCAGCGTACGCTGCTCCTGTGACTTCAGCAATTTCTGCAGCGCTCTTCCATGAGATATCCTGCATTTCCGCATAATTAGCCTTTGTAGCATTAATATTACAAAACCGGCAGTCCAGATTTTTTTCCTGCAAGGAGCACTCATTACTGTAGGCAACTGTAATTTTTGATGAACCAACATATTGTGCAACCGTAGACATCTTTTTACCATTACTGGTATATTTGCTATAATACTTTGGCTTATGCTCAAATTTAATCTCGAACAACTGCTTTGGCCCATTATTCAAATAAAATTTCTCATTTTCTTTCGTAATGCTGTATTGCGATTGTGAGTCATAGGCAAATGCGTAGCGATATCCGCTCGGTGAACGAAATGCCTGCGGCAGACTCGTCGCTTTATATTCTTGATGATTGTTATAAAAACAGGCATGAACCTGTTCCAAATAGGTATGTTGAAAATCCAGCTGCTGAAACACCTCCGCATTCGCAGTGATCCCTTTATTAAAAACCTCTGCCCGTATTTTTAGTTCTTCCAGCATTTTTTCTTTCAAATCACTTTTTTTGTCGATTGCCTGATTTGCCATAATTACCACTCCCTTATTTATATTATCAAACCGCCCTGGTTCATTACCAGTTGCTTTATGCTGTGACATAGAATAAAAAAAGCCGGGCATTCTTCTGAATTATTCAGAAAAATCCCGGTCTGCAGTGTTTCTGCTCAACGTTCTTATCATCATATAAAGTTTATAGTTTTTGAATATGTCTTTTATTATAAACGAAATCACACTGTTCGTAAGTCGTCTACAAGACATTTTCTATTTTATTTTTCCGATCTCCTGCGTTTATTTTAAATCCCCTCACCATCAAGACCAGTAAAATTTTGGAAACGGTACTTTTCGGTTCGTTCAACCTGAACGATTTTTCCATCCTTAACAACAACAACAACCTGTCCATATTCCAGTCCGTGAAATTGCTGCTGAATTTTCCGGCAAAGCGTTGTATAATCGTTTTTACACGATTCTTTTATTATATTTCCGTATTCCTCCATATCACTAGGACGTATTTTCTCATTCCGCTCAATTTGCACCAGTCGGAAGT
>Ga0302173_10000896_pt1 | contig 15505 bp, 19 predicted proteins | sample I_Fen_N3_1_FD_198785 | JGI IMG/M metagenome (GOLD analysis project Ga0302173, IMG submission 198785) | Peat permafrost microbial communities from Stordalen Mire near Abisko, Sweden - I_Fen_N3_1 | ecosystem: Environmental > Terrestrial > Soil > Wetlands > Permafrost | place: Sweden: Abisko... | reverse complement strand
TAATTTTAGATGGAGAAAAATTACAGCCAAAACACGTGCAGACTATTGGTTATCTTCCTGAAGAAAGAGGATTGTATACTTCTATGAAAGTAGGAGAGCAGTGTTTGTATCTGGCACAAATGAAAGGACTTACTAAAGCCGAAGCAAAAGTGCAGTTAGAGTATTGGTTTGACCGTTTAGGAATTCAGGGTTGGTGGAACAAGAAAATCCAGGAACTTTCTAAAGGAATGGCGCAAAAAATTCAGTTTGTGGTTTGTGTATTGCATAAACCCAAATTATTGATTTTTGATGAGCCTTTCTCCGGATTCGATCCTGTAAATGCCAATGTGATCAAAGATGAAATTCTGGCACTAAAAGAGCAGGGCGCAACCATTATCTTTTCGACACACCGTATGGAAAGTGTTGAGGAACTTTGCGATCATATTGCTTTAATTCATAAATCGAATAAATTAATCGAAGGAAAATTAAGCGATGTCAAACGTCAGTTTAGAACCAATAGTTTTGAGGTTGGAATTTTGACCAGTAATGTCGAAGGTTTGATGTACGATATCACACAAAAGTTTACGGTTTCGCCGGCCAATTTTAAATCATTAAATGATGATTTAAAATTAGATATCCAGATCGGAAATTCAACTCCAAATGAGTTATTGAATATCCTGACACAACGCGGACAAGTAACACACTTTGTAGAAAAAATACCAAGTGTCAACGATATTTTTATCCAGACAGTAACCGAAAATAAAGTTTAGATTTTAGATTTCAGATTTTAGAGTGTAGAACTAAAATCTGAAAGCGAGGATCTAAAATCAACAATCTAAAATCTAAAATAAAAAAATGAGCATCATTTCGTTGATTATAAAAAGAGAATTCATTGCAAAAGTTCGCAATAAGTCTTTTGTTGTCATGACTTTTTTAAGTCCGTTGCTGTTTGTTGCAATTGCAGGATTTATTGGGTATTTGAGTTCGATGAAAGCCGAAACCAAACGAATCGCCATTCATGATGAAACAGGTTTGTTTGCGAACGATTTTGTAAAACAGAACAAAAAAGAAGCAGCATTTAAGTATCTGGATCTTTCTCAAGTAGATACAAAAGCACTTAAAGATAGTATTACGAACGAAAGTTTTGATGGTTTAATTATTATTCCAAAAACAAATAATTTAAAAGATTTAGAAAGTAAAATTGAATTTATTTCGAATAACAGTCCAAGCATTTCTTTTATCGAAAAAACGCAGGATGTTATTGCAGAGAAAATTACAAAAATAAATCTTGAAAAAGCAAATTTGGATACTTTAGCTATTCAAAAAGCACAATCTGCAGTTAATATTCATTTAATAAAAGCTTCAGGAGAAGAAAGTCTAAAAGGATTAAATGAAATTAAAATCGGGATTGGCGGCGCATTTGGCTATTTGATTATGATGTTCATTATCATTTACGGAAATATGGTCATGCGCAGTGTGATCGAAGAAAAAACAAACCGAATTATAGAAATCATTATCTCATCGGTAAAACCATTTCAGTTAATGATTGGTAAAATAATAGGAACTTCACTGGCCGGATTATTACAATTTATGATTTGGGCTATTATTGGTTTAGGATTAATGTTTGCAGCTTCGGCATTTTTTGGTGTAAATGTTGGACCAACAGCCAGAATTTCACCTGAATTGATGCAATCAGCCCAAAACGAAATGTCAGGAAGTGCTCAAATGTATATTAGCGAATTATGGAATTTACCTATCGCCAGTATCATAATAGGTTTTATAATTTATTTTATTGGAGGATACTTTTTATATAGTTCGTTTTATGCAGCAATTGGAGCCGCAGTTGACAATCAAACCGATTCTCAGCAATTTCTTTTGCCTATTTTAATGCCGCTTATTTTAAGTGTTTACATCGGATTTTTTACAGTGGTGAATGATCCACACGGAACTATCGCTGTAGTGTTTTCGATGATTCCGCTGACCTCGCCAATTGTAATGTTAATGCGACTTCCGTTTGGAGTGCCGTGGTGGCAAATCGCAATTTCGGTATCATTATTGTTTGCTACGTTTTTCCTTGTAGTTTGGTTCGCTGCCAAAATTTACCGAATCGGTATTTTAATGTACGGCAAGAAACCAACCTGGAAAGAATTGTATAGATGGCTTAAATATTAACTTTTAAAGTTGCTAAGGTTCTGAGTTGCTGAGTCGCTAAGTTTTTTTTAGCTTCTTCAATTAAAATCTCAGAATCTTAGTAACTTAGAATCTTAGAACCTCAAAAGAAATGAGTAAAATACTAATTATAGAAGACGAAGCATCGATCAGAAGAGTTTTGGTAAAGATTTTATCAGAAGAGAATGATACCTATCAGGTAGATGAAGCAGAAGATGGAATTGTGGGTCTTGAAAAAATAAAAAACAACGATTACGATCTGGTTTTGTGCGATATCAAAATGCCAAAAATGGATGGTGTTGAGGTTTTGGAAGAAGCTAAAAAAATCAAACCGGAAATCCCAATGGTGATGATCTCAGGTCACGGCGATATGGAAACGGCGATTCATACCATGCGTTTGGGAGCTTTTGATTATATCTCGAAACCACCGGATTTAAATCGTTTATTGAATACAGTTCGTAATGCTTTAGATAAAAAACAACTGGTAGTTGAGAATAAAATCTTAAAGAAAAAAGTCAGTAAAAACTACGAAATGGTCGGCGAGAGCGAAGCCATCAATCATATTAAATTGATGATTGACAAGGTAGCGCAAACCGAAGCCAGAGTTTTAATTACGGGACCAAACGGAACCGGAAAGGAATTAGTAGCACATCAATTACATGAAAAAAGCGAACGTGCTAATTTTCCTCTAATCGAAGTAAACTGTGCTGCAATACCAAGTGAGTTAATCGAAAGCGAATTGTTTGGTCACGTAAAAGGTGCCTTTACATCAGCCGTAAAAGATCGTGCAGGAAAGTTTGAAGCTGCAGATAAAGGAACTATTTTCTTAGATGAAATTGGTGACATGAGTCTTTCGGCGCAAGCCAAAGTGTTACGTGCTTTGCAGGAAAGTATGATTACCAGAGTTGGGGCCGAAAAAGATATAAAAGTCGATGTTCGTGTTGTAGCTGCAACCAATAAAGATTTAAAGACTGAAATTGCCGAAGGTCGTTTCCGCGAAGATTTGTACCATCGTCTGGCTGTAATTTTAATTAAAGTTCCGCCATTGAATGAAAGACGTGATGATATTCCGGCTTTGATCAGACATTTTGCTGCTAAAATTGCTTCGGAACAAGGAAACGTGGTTAAAGTATTTTCGGCGCAAGCCATAAAATTATTGCAGGAATACGATTGGACAGGAAATATCCGCGAACTTCGAAATGTAGTCGAAAGATTAATCATTTTAGGAGGAAACGAAATTTCTGAAACCGATGTAAAAATGTTTGCAAGTAAATAGATACCTCGTGCAATAGGCTTTAAGCTTTAAGCTTTAGGCTATCAAATAGAATAAATAATTTTTGCTTAAAGCACAGAGCTTAAAGCTTAAAGCATAAAAAAGATGAAACTAAAAAAAATAAACGAAAAATTACAAAATGCATTAATCGAAAATGGTTTAACTGAAGCAAATGTTTTGCAGCAGGAAACTTTTTCGACGATAAAAAGTGGTGCAGATTGCATTATTCTTTCTCCAGCCGGAAGCGGAAAAACGACAACGATTGTTTTGAATGTTATTCAGCAATTGTCAGGTCATACTGAAGAGTCGCCGCGTGCTTTGATTTTTGTTGAGGATAAAGCCAAAGTGTTAGAAATGGAAGCTCTTTTCGAGAAGTACGGAAAATATTCTAATCTTGAGGTTTACGGAGTACACGATAAAGGTGATACTGATTATGATAAAAATTATATTTCTACTGGAATAGACGTTTTAATTGGTACGCCAAATAAATTAAGCGATATGTTTACAACAGCAGGTTATAATGTAAACCGTTTAAAAATGTTTATTATCGATGACGCAGATCCAATGCTGAAATTACGTCACGAAACTAAAATCATGCGTATTTCAAATAGTATCACCAAAACACAACGTCTTATTTTTGCTGAAACATTGACAGAACGTATCGAGATTCTGGCCGATAAAATGATGCTTGAGCCTTATTTATTTGATATGGATGAAGAAGGTGAAGAGGAGCTTGATGAAGAAGAAGAAGATATTCAGGAAGAGGAATAACGTTGCAGTTTTCAGTCTCAGTCTCAGTCTGAAAACTTTGACTGCGACTGAAAACTAAATAAAGTAATCTATGGAAATGTTGAAAACACTTAAATTTTTAATAATTGTGCTTCTTGCATTTTTTGTTGTTATTTATGTAATCATTGTTTCCTATGTTTATTTTAATCAGGTTGATATGGTTTTTCAGAGTAGTAAACTTCCAAAAGATTATCAGTTTGATTATCAGCATAAATTTGAAGAATTGAATATTACGTCATTTGATGGTGCAAAATTAAATGGTTTATTATTTAAAGCTGAAAATTCTAAGGGTTTGGTTTTTTATCTTCATGGAAATGCAGGAACTTTGGAAACCTGGGGTAAAATTGCTAAAATCTACACAGATTTAGGATATGATATTTTTATTTTAGATTATAGAAGTTTTGGTAAAAGCGAAGGTGAAATTGAAAATGAAGAACAGTTAAATCAGGATATTTCTATTGCCTATAAATCATTGACTAAAAAATATCCTGAGGATAAAATTATTATTGCAGGTTATTCAATTGGTTCCGGGCTTGCAACTATTCTGGCTTCTCAGAATAAACCAAAAGCTTTAATTTTGCAATCGCCTTATTTTAGTTTTACAGAATTGTCAAGTAGTAAAGTTCGGTTTTTTCCTGATTTTATGAAAAAGTTTCATTGGGAAACTTTTAGATATCTGCCTAAAGTAAAAGCACCAATTTACATTTTTCATGGACTAGATGATCAGTTAATTTCGTGCTCAAATTCAGTTCGATTGAATAAGTTATTAGATTTTAAAGGGCATTTTTGTGCTTTAAGAGATCAAGGTCATATTGGTATGAATGAAAATAATGATTTTCAAAAACAATTAAAAATAATATTACAATAACTATATAAAATAGAATGTTATGGGATTAATGAAAGTGTATTCAGGAAGTGAAGTTTTAGCACTTGCCTTACAAGAAAGATTAGAAGAGGCGGGAGTAGAAACTACAAAAAAAGACAATATTCAGTCCGCTCGTTTAGGAGGTTTTGGACAATCTGATTTGGCCGTTGAGGTATTTATTCAGGAAACAGATTTTGCAAAAGCAAATCCGGTTATCGAAGAATTCAGAATGAGTATATAAAGGAAGTTTTCAGTCTCAGTTTTCAGTCTCAGTAGAGAACTGTTTACTGTGACTGAAAACTGGAAACTAAAAAAAAATGCAGTATAAAATGCTAGTGCTCGACATGGATGATACCTTGTTGACAGACGATCATAAAATTTCAGATTTAAATAAAAAAGTACTTCTTGAAGCGCAGGCAAAAGGTGTTCATGTAGTTTTGGCTTCTGGCCGGCCAACATCAGCAATGACGGCTTATGCTAAAGAATTGCAGCTTGATTTGTACGACTCTTATATTATTTCGTTTAACGGAGCAGTAATCAGTACTGTAAAAGATGATTTGGTATTGTTTGAACAATGCCTGACACCGGAACAAATTCATGATTTATACGATTATAGTGTAAAAATGAAAACGCATATTATTACCTACATTGACGGTGAAATTGTTAGTGAAACAGATTCTGATTATATCGACATCGAAAAAGAAATCACCGGATTACCACACAATAAAGTATCTGATTTTAAAGCAGCAGTTACCAAACCAGCGGTAAAATGTATTTTATTGGCGGAACCTTCTTATCTAAAAGAAGTAGAAAAAGATTTAAAATTGGCAATGCCGCATTTGAGTGTTGCGATGTCTAAACCTTTTTTCCTGGAAGCCGCTCAAAACGGAATTGATAAAGCAGCCAGTTTGAAACTTTTGGCTGAAAAGCTAAACATTCATCAAAGTGAAATTATTGCCGTAGGAAACGCAGGAAATGATTTAACAATGATCGAATATGCCGGACTTGGCGTTTGGGTTGATAATGTTACGCCTGAATTACGTGACAGGGCAGATGTTATTGTGGCTTCAAATAATAATGATGGAGTTGCTGAAGTGGTGCAGCGCTATATTCTGAACTAAAATATTCCTGAGATGAAAGAACCAATAGAAACAGAACGTTTGATACTTAGAGAGTTTATTTCTACGGATGATATTGGAATGTTTGAATTGGAATCTAACCCAAATGTGCATACCTATGTAGGGAATAAACCTATTAGTCATATTGACCAAAGTCGGGCTTATATTGAATGGGTTCAACAACAATATAAAAATCTTGGAACAGGTCGCTGGGCCGTTGTTCTAAAAGAAACGGGAGAGTTTATAGGCTGGTCCGGAATAAAATTCATTACCAATGAAATCAATGATCATAAAGATTTTTATGAAATTGGATATCGTTTTATCGAAAAACATTGGGGAAAAGGATATGCTACCGAAGCTGGAAATGCTTTTGTAGACTATGCTTTTAATACAATGAAAGTAGATGCGTTATACGCTTACGCTGATAAAGGGAATGAAAACTCGAGAAGAATTCTTGAAAAGCTGGGTATGCATTACGTAAATTCTTTTGAATATGAAGGAGAAATGGAAGTTTGGTACGAACTAAAAAATCCAAAATTATAAAACCTAAGAAATGCGTTCCAAATCTTTGTAAACTTAATCTCGTTTAAGATTCACAAAGATTTGGAAAACAGCTCGTAGTTTTTCTAATATTTACTATTAGATATTATTTTTTAGCTACAGAAACAAAATATTTATTTCCGTCACCCATTGTTAGTTTTACACGTTCGTCGCAAAGATCGATTGCAAAATTCGCGCTTTCATAACAAGTACAAGTAGTATTTTTGTCTTTAGACATTTCAGTTTTACAATTGTTGTTCTTGAAAGTTGACAATTGTGGTGTATACAAACTAACTAAATCAGTAGAAGCTGTTACTAAAGAAATAATACTTGCTGAATTATTACTTGTAATTCTGTAAACGATTCTATCTGTATAGTTTACTTCATTTACTGTTACTTTGCGGATATAAGTGTAAGCTGTTGAGCCTTCACCCGGTTCTTTTACTTCAAATTTAAATCCAACCGCACGAATTGCAATATCAAATTGAGATTGAGAGTTTAAGCTCGCCCAAGTTGTCAATGTACTAATAGAAGGAAATGGATTAGCAGCTGGAGCAGCAGTTTGCGCTTGCGAGCTAAAAATAGTTAAGAACATCAAGCAGATTGTGGGTAAAAATGCTTTCATATGGAATTTTAATTTATAAATTTTGCCTACTCTTTCTGGTTTTCGGCCTTCCCATTTTTTATAACAACAAAACAACAACATAACGAGGGAAAATCAAAATTGTTATGCCGATTTATTGTTTAAATAATATAATTTTTGCTCACTACTTTTATAGGAGGTGAAATTACTTTTTATGAACGAATTAAACAAAGTTAAATGTAAGAAAATTTGAATTTAACACGCAAAAAAATGTATTTAATCGATGATATTTGCATTTAATCGATAATTTTGTCATTTTATTCTTATTGAATTCATGGATTCTTTTTTAACAAATAAATTTTATTCCCTGTTTGTTTGGTTTAACATATAGTTTTTTAGGATAGACTAAATATTGGTTTCGTGCAAAATATTGATATATAGTGTATTATTGATTTTATTTTAAAGAATATTGTACGTAAATTTGCAAACTCTTTAAAAGAGATGTAAATATAATATCTTACTACTTAAAACGTAGTTTATTCCCATGGAAAACAGAAAAAAAGTTGCCTTTTATACGCTTGGTTGCAAACTGAATTTTTCAGAAACTTCTACAATCGCCAGAAACTTTAATGACGAAGGTTTTGATCGCGTTGATTTTGAAGAAATAGCAGACATTTATGTTATCAATACTTGCTCAGTTACTGAGAATGCTGATAAGCAATTTAAGCAAGTGGTAAAAAAAGCAATGAAACTTAATGATAAAGCTTTTGTAGCTGCAGTAGGCTGCTACGCACAATTAAAACCCGAAGAATTAGCAGCTGTTGATGGTGTTGATTTGGTTCTTGGTGCTACCGAAAAGTTTAAAATTACCGATTATATTAATGATTTGAGTAAAAACGATATGGGTGAGGTTCACTCCTGCGAAATTGCCGAAGCCGATTTTTATGTAGGTAGTTATTCTATTGGTGATCGTACCCGTGCTTTCTTAAAAGTTCAGGATGGTTGCGATTATAAATGTACCTATTGCACGATCCCGTTAGCAAGAGGAATTTCGAGAAGTGATGCTTTAGAAAATGTATTGCAGAATGCCAAAGAGATTTCGGCTCAAAATATCAAAGAAATAGTTTTAACCGGAGTAAATATTGGTGATTACGGAAAAGGAGAATTTGGAAATAAAAAACACGAACATACTTTTCTTGATTTAGTTCAGGCTTTGGATAAGGTGGATGGAATCGAACGTTTACGAATTTCATCTATCGAACCTAATTTGCTAAAAAATGAAACAATAGAATTTGTTTCGAAAAGCAGAACTTTTGTACCTCATTTTCATATTCCGTTGCAATCAGGGAGCAATGACATTTTAAAATTAATGAAACGTCGTTATTTACGCGAAGTATATACAGAACGCGTAAACAAGATTCGTGAAGTAATGCCACACGCCTGTATTGGTGTTGATGTGATTGTTGGATTTCCTGGTGAAACCGATGAGCACTTTTTAGAAACCTATCATTTCCTTAACGAAATGGATATTTCATACTTACACGTATTTACGTATTCAGAAAGAGACAATACCGAAGCTGCAAATATGCCAGGAATCGTTCCTGCAAATGTTAGAGCAAAACGAAGCAAAATGCTACGCGGATTATCGGTTAAAAAACGTCGTGCTTTTTACGAAAGTCAACTAGGATCTAACCGAACGGTTTTGTTCGAAAGTGAAAATAAAGAAGGATACATTCATGGTTTTACCGAAAATTACGTAAAAGTAAAAACACCGTGGAATCCGGAATTGGTAAATACTTTACAAGAAATCAATCTGACAAAAATCGACGAAGACGGAAGTGTTCGTTTAGAGTTTTTAAATAAATTGGCGGAAGCATAAACATATATATTGTGCGCAAAGTTGTCATTGCGAGTAACGAAGCAACCACACTAATAAAAACAGAAAAGCCCTTTGTGAAAAGGGCTTTTCTGTTTTCGAAAAACTTTGTCAAAGTTTTAAACTTTGACAAAGTTGAAACGTTAGTTGTATTTAGAATAAATTCTATTTCTGATCTTCCAGAATTACCAATTTCAGAGAATGAATAGCCAAACACTCAGGATATTTATTTCAATTCAATTTTCTTTCGAATCAATTTTAAACTTTCGTCATTAGGATCCCTTTCCATTTTAAAAACTGTTTTGTTTTCAATAAAAATGCTGTTTTGTAAATCTTCAGCAGTAAATCCATCACAGCCTGTGGGAACTGAAAAAGTTTCTACAATTTGTTTCCATTCTGAATTTTGTAAAGAATAAGTAGTCATGGTATACGTACATCCGTTCATGGGAGCCTGAAAAACTGAAAAATCATCTTTTCCATCATTGTTTAAGTCGCCTTCATTAATAAGAGTAGCTTCGCAACAATTAATAGGTATTGCTTTTAATGATGGATTACTAAAAGAAATAGTATATTCATCCGGAGTTCCGTCTTCTATAGGATTTCCTTCTCCTTGTTTTGTTTTTGTAACAGTGGCAAATTCATTTTTCCCGTCACCATCAAAATCACCTTCGATTTTTGTACCCACCAAAAGTTTACTTGTCTTTTTCTCTTGCAAAGTTTTACTTTCCGTTTTTACGAAAACAGAATCTTTTTTTGAGATTTCAGGATTTATCCCCTCTGTTTTGCTTTTTTGAGAGCAGCAAACCAAGATGAATAATACTGGTAAGATAATAAGTTTTTTCATATTCTACTTCTGATCTTCCGGAATCACCAACTTCAAAGAATTAATATAATCCGTATCAAACTCAACAACTCTGATCTTCTCCGGATTAAAACTCAATTCACCACCAAACTGACCTTTTATATCCAGGAAATCAATGGTAAGTTCTTCGTCGTTTAATTCTATTAATTTCCCTAAATAAGCTGATTTGGCTGATTTTTTCGAAATCTGAAAAATACCATATTTGTTATTTACATAATTCAGGATCGAACTTAAATCACGAATTGGGATAATATCTTCGGCGTTTGTTTTTAAACCTTTCAAACGAATTACTTTCTCTGTAAATTCAAGATCTTGATCTCTGTGAACGGCTTCGATATTTTTGTTTTTCAAAATCACAAAACCATCCAGTATAAAATCCTCGGGATTGTTTCGCAGTAAAATCCAGTCGTCAGAATAATCAATTAGAAATCCGGTAAAAAGTTCTTTTTTATCTGTGAATTCTATTGAGATTAATTGTCTTAAATATTTTTCCATCATATTTTTTTTAAAATTCCAATTTTTAAAATTCCAAATTCCAATTCATGAAGTTTTTTACATTCAACAATTGGAATTTGGAATTTAAAAATATTGAAAATTATTTTTTTTAAGGATTAGTAGACCAGATACTGCTGTTTTTTATAAACACACGACGGCTTAATTTCAATTGCGCAATAATTAATTCGGCTACATCTTCAGATTGCATTACTTTATCCGGATTACCATCTGTAAGTTTTAAGTCTAAAGCCAAATCTGTGGCAACCGTACTCGGAGTTAAGGCCGTAACACGAATATTGTATTTACGTACTTCCTGCATCAAAGAATCAGTTAATCCTAAAACAGCAAATTTAGATGCACTATAAGCACTTGTCAATGCATTTCCGTTTAATCCTGCTGTCGACGAAATATTGATAATATCACCAGTTTGTCTTTCGATCATATTAGGTAAAACAGCGCGGGTTGTATAATACGTTCCCATTAAGTTTACCTGAATAATTTTTTCCCAGGCAGCTGGTTCCAATGTCATGAAATTACCAAAAGCAGCAATTCCGGCATTGTTGATTAAAATGTCTACAGTTTTAAATTCGGCAAAAGCTTTTTCTACAGCATTATTGATAGAATTAATGTCCGAAACGTCAGCAGATAAAGCCAGGGATTTTACACCTAAAGCAGCAGTTTCATTCGCCAATTGATCAACATCACTCTGAGTTCTTGAAACTAAAATTACGTTTACTCCTTCTTTGGCAAGTGCAATCGCAATTGCTTTTCCAATTCCTTTTCCTGCACCTGTAATTAAGGCATTTTTATTTTTTAAGTCTGTCATGATTTATTTTTTAGAAATGCAAAAAGCATCATTTTAGTAACACAAAAATACAGTTTTTGCTTCCTAAAATGATGCTTTCAGCTATTTTCTTAATCTAAGTTTAACAACTTTAATCTATTCTTTCAGTACCATGTCTATACACATAACAGCAGCAAGGATTAATTGTCTAAGCGGACTATCAGGCGCAACAGTTTCTTCGATTTGCAGCACGTAATTATCAGCGCTGGTAAAAAACTCTTTACCCATTCCTGCCCATTTTTTGCTTACCTGAGCCAATTGTTTGTTTTCGTGACTGAATTTAAAATCCCAGCCTGTCCATTTTCCCTGAAGAGTAGCAGCAGTTCTTTCGTTTTTATCCAGAATTTCAAATTTTCCACCAATAGAAAATAATTTTTGTTTAAATGTTCCCACTAAACGGTCTTTCTCGTCAAAAACTTCAACAGTCGAACGTAACCAGGCGATACCACGTTTTACCGAAATTATTTTTTCGCCGGAAGCAGTAGTAATTTCAATATCAAAAGGAGTCATTCTTTTATAATCTGTAAAACGTAACATTTTGGTAAAAAAGCCCAGATTGTTTTCTCTGCAATTCATAATAATCTGATTGGTTTCAGGATTATAAATGTCGTAGTTATTAGCAGCTTTAAACATTCCGATATGTTCCTTTACAAGAAATAGATTCTGATTTAAAAGTGGGTTCATGAAATTTTGTTTGATTTGTATATATTACTAGAATAAGTTTTGAAGGTTTTTCAAAAGGAGATCAAATGTAAAACTAATTCTGTTAATAAATCAATATTAAATTCGAATGAAATTGACGGAATTGAAGTGGTTACTCTTTTCTTTTTGATGTAATAATAATAACTCCGTTTACAGCCCGACTACCATAAATAGAAGTAGCATCAATTCCTTTTAAAACTTTAATGCTTTCAATGTCATTTGGGTTTACCTTAGAAAATTTTTTTGAATCGATTAGTACACCATCTAAAATGGTTAATGGTTCATTTGATAAAGGTCGTGATATTGCACAGATAACTGTTTTTTTAGCTGGAATTGTGTCTTTTGATTTTATAAAAGGTTTGGTTTCTATTTCTGAAGATTTTTTTTCATGTTCTTTAGAAACTGGCTTTTCCTGCGCTTTTACTACGAAACAGACAAGCATAGAAAATGCTAATGAAATAAGTTTTACGTTTTTCATGACGATAATTTTAAATAAATGATGGGTTTAATCTTTGTCAAAGTCTAAAACTTTGACAAAGATTTTTAAGATTAAATTTTAGATTTTTTCTTTTAGTTTTTAGGAGTTGGCTTACCTGTTTTGGTAGTAATAATTACAACTCCTTTTTTACCTTTTTCGCCATATTTTGATGTTGCTTCCAGATCCTGAAGGACTGTAATGGTTTTTATTTCCTGCTTATTCAAAGGCGCGTAGGGACTTGTAGGATTTGTGCCAAATAAATCATTTTCAGAATAGTAAATTCCGTCAATAATATATAACGGAGCATCTAAAACTACCAGAGAATCTACATTTTCAGGTTGTAAATTCGGAAGTTCTGCCTGCATCATTTTGTCTCTTTTTTTGTCATCGCTGTGAGATATCGCATTTCCGTTAAGAACAATTAGCGGAGCACTTTTTTTAGCCATTTGTGGTTGCTTATCGGCAAAAGCAACTTTAGCCGATTCTCTTTCTACAGTTGTGGAATAATCTAAATTTTGAGCTGCTTTATCTTTCAAAATAGTATTATCCTCTTCTATAGCATAATCAGCTTGTATGGGTGCAGCAGCTGGTTCTTCGATAATTATGGCATCTGCTGTACCTGCTCCCACAGCCTCAGTAACATACATAGGTGTTTCTGCTACGTTGTTTTGTCTGGTGACTTGCTTATCTAAAAATTTAAGCGCTTCGGGTTTTGGAACTAGCGGTGATTCTGAAGCAACAACTATTTTATTTTTCTCTAAAATGTTTTGTTCTATATTTTCTTTAATTACAACTTTAGTATCCTGAATGCCTGTTTTGTCTGATTTTATAAACTGAGATCCTACCGAAATAAGTAATAAAAGAGAAGCTGCGATGGCAATTTTTTTCCATAATGCGATTGCTTTTTTATCTTCTTTTTTATCGAGTTTATCTTCAACTCGCGCCCAGACTTTGTCCATTCCGGGAAAGTCTTTTTGTTCCGAGTTTTCTGCGGCTTTTTTAAATTTATCGAATATTTTATCCTGATTGTCCATGACTATTTTACTTTTTGGTAATACAATTTGTTTACTAATTCCTTTAGTTTCGTTTTAGCGGCATTCAATTGTGATTTTGATGTGCCTTCAGAAATGTTTAGCATTGCGGCTATTTCTTTGTGTCCAAAACCTTCGATAACAAAAAGATTAAAAACAGTTTTGCAGCCGTCTGGAATATGATTGAGTAAATTAAGTAAATCCTCTTCTTCTAATGTATTAATTTCATCCGTAAAAGGTTGCGAAAGCAATTTGACATCATCAAGATACATATTAAAATTGGTGTTCTTTTTGATCGTTGCCAAACAATGGTTAACCGTTATTTTTCGCGCCCATGCCTCAAAAGCCAGAACTTCTTTTAGTTGTTCCAGTTTTGTGAATATGGTATAGAAAGCGTCAGCCATAGCTTCTTCTATTTCTTCTTCCTTTTTGAGGTATCGTTTGCAAAGGCGATACAATTTTGGAGCCATATGCTCATAAACCTGACGCTGCGCATCGCGGTTCATTTTTTTGCAGTTAGAAATTAGCGTTTCGTTTATCACAATTGTTGTCTTTATACTAAAGAGGGTTAAAAAGATAAAAAGGTTGGGACAGTTATAAAAAAAGTTTTTTTTAAAGGTTCAAAGTGGCAAAGGTTCAAAGGTACAGAGGTTTTATTGGCGGATATTCTTTGCGGGAGACGCACTGCTGTGCGCCTCTACGTTATTATGGGAGTCATTGCGAGGAACGAAGCAATCTCATCTAGTATTTTTTTGACTAGCAAATTTGCTTTTGTTAGTGTGGTTGCTTCGTTCATAGCAATGAGAAAAACTGAGATTAATTTTTATCTTTCATGTTTCTATACCAATTTTCTATTTTTCTAATAGATTCTTCATCTGTTTTGGGATTACAATTCAAACCCAAATTAATTTTAGTATTTGAGATATAAGAATTTAGAAAAATTATTGCAAAACCTCCAACCTCAGCATTTTCATTCGAAATAAAAGAGGAAAATACATTCATATACCCACAACATTTTTCACGAGAATTCATAATCGACATTAAATATTCCACATCATTTGATTTTACCCAATTTTCAGGAAAATCCCCACCATATATTTACTATTTATTGGCGTTTTATTATATCTTTCTTTAAAAAGTTCAATGAATGATTTTGGATCTAAATCTTTTGGTGATAAATTCTTATAACATTCCTTTTTTGTTTTATTTATTTTAAAATTATAAAATAGGTAACTGCCACTCAAAAGAATGATAACTACTAACAAAGGAAGAAGTGTTTTTCTCATGAAAGTTATTGTTACTTAACCGGCAAAGTCAACTTAAAAATCTTAGTTTCTAACAATTCAGTATCATTGTCCTCACAAAGCAAAAACTCGATTTTGTTATTTTCTTTTTTGTAAAAAGTCAATCCTTCGAATTTATTGGTTGAGGTGATTTTTTGAGTGAAATCTATTTTCATTGTTTTAAGATCGATTCGGCCAATGAAACTTCCCAGGATTTCGCCGTCATCGTAAGTTGATTTGGTGTCTTCGGCAGTGGAAAGGAAATAGATTTTGTCTTCTACTAAAATAGCGTCGGTAAAACTGGAGCGAACGCCTTTTATTTTTGGCAGTTTATAATTGGTGGCAACCAAAGCAAATTCTTCTCCCAAACTTTTGGCATGAATAGTAAAAATGGTGTTTTTGTTTGAGATTCCGTTGCCACGATTGAATAAGTACCAGTTTTCGCTGTCGAAGATAGCGCCTTCAAGATTAAAATCTTCAGGTTTTATTTCGCCAAAACTTTGCATTAAGCCGTATAAATCGACCAGATTATTTTTTTGAAGAATGGTTTTGCTTTTCAAGTCGAACTCGATCATTTTGTTTCGGTTTTCTGTAGAACCGGAACCAAAAACATATAAA
>Ga0302173_10000893_pt1 | contig 15547 bp, 18 predicted proteins | sample I_Fen_N3_1_FD_198785 | JGI IMG/M metagenome (GOLD analysis project Ga0302173, IMG submission 198785) | Peat permafrost microbial communities from Stordalen Mire near Abisko, Sweden - I_Fen_N3_1 | ecosystem: Environmental > Terrestrial > Soil > Wetlands > Permafrost | place: Sweden: Abisko... | reverse complement strand
TTTAAAGCAATTTCAACCTGCTTTACAAAATTACTCACCTACAGCAACTTACGTGGATTTATTTGGAGGAAGCGGTTTATTAAGTCACACTGTAAAATCAATTTATCCAAATGCAAAAGTAATTTATAACGATTTTGATAATTATAAGAATCGATTAGAAAATGTTACAAAGACTAATACCCTACTTAACGATTTAAGAATGATATTAGAGTCATATCCAAAAGACAAACGAATCGAGGGTGAATATCGTAATTTAGTGCTGCAGAGGCTTATTGAAGAAGAAAGATCCGGTTTTATAGACTACATTACAATCTCGAGTTCATTGCTATTTAGTATGAAGTACGCTTTTTCGATAGAGCAATTTCAAAAAGAAACACTTTATAATTGCGTTAGACAGTCAAGTTATGAAACAACTGGCTACTTAGAAGGGCTTGAAGTCGTTAGTAAATGTTATAAGGAATTGTACCATATTTATAAAGATGTTGAAAATGTTGTATTCCTTGTCGATCCTCCTTATTTGTCAACGGAAACAAAATCGTACAAAGGTTACTGGAAATTAAAAGACTATTTAGATGTTTTAGAGGTATTAGATAATACTAAATACTTTTATTTCACATCAAATAAATCTTCTATAATTGAGTTGTGTGAATGGATTGAAACTAAAACACCTATGAGTAATCCTTTTAACGGTGCGTACACCGAAACCATGAATGCTACGGTTAATTTTCAGGCAAGTTATACTGATATAATGATTTATAAGTTTAGCATTTAAGAATCTAACTATCCTATTTGATCAAGCTATAGGAATATACATTTGTCCTAATAAAATGTAATTCCTATGCTTGATTATTTAGAAACGATAACAAACTTCTTAGATGACAATTTCCATCCTAGCAATCCAGACAGTGCGAATGTAAAATTGAATACTGATCAGTTACTTAATTTTATTTTCCGGACTTTTCCTGTTGATTGTATTTCTGATTACGATTTGAACGATATATTGATTGATCTGGGATATAAACGCTATACATATATCGTTGAAAATTATTGTGAAATAGAAAAAGGAAAATCAAAAATTTATGAAGTTAAAAAAAGCCTTGAAGTCGGTTGGTGTCTAAGAACCGATTTAGATTTACGAACCCGGGAAGTTGAAAAAATTGAATAACCACTCACTGAGTGGTTTTTTTATGTCCTATTGTAAAAACTTTACACTTTCCATATTTGTCGTATGGAAATAATACAAAACTGGTTTAAAAACGGATGTGATTATACTTCTGGAGTTCTTATTTATAAGGAACTTCCAAAGCATAATACTATGCTATTGAAAAACTTTCAAAAAAAGAATAATTCATTTAACAGTGAAAAGCTGAAATATGAATTAAATAAATTTCTTGAAAAATATAGCCAAAACTTATTTATTGCCGAAATAAAAAAAGAAGTTACCACTGTAATAAATGCGGTACCCGAAAAGGTTTCGGAATCAGGTAAAAAGGAAGCTGTTTTATTTCATCAACTTCCTGAAATACTGCGACCTGTATTACTTGAAGCAAATCAATTATTTAAGGAGAATTGTTTACTTAAAGTTAATTTAAATGAACTTCCTCCACATGCTGAAAAGGCAGCTTTAGAGCTTCAGATAAAAATTCATAACAACATCAGAAAAAACGAATTGTGTTGGCGAAAGATTGATTTGTATTTGGAAAAAAGAATTATTCCAGAAACACCGAAATCCGAATTTGATGATTTAACACCAGAAGGAAAATTGCGAACTCAGCAATTGCTTTATGCTTCTATTTCCAAATTAAATACCAGGTTAAAAGCAAATCGTGAAAAATTGAAAACTGCAGAATATGTTTCTATAAAAACAAAAATTGAAAGGGAAATTTCAAAGCAGGAACAAAACCTTTTGCAGAAAGACGAACAATTAATTATTATAAGCAATTTGATTGATGGGAACTAAAAAAAGAGAAATGATGATTAAACGTGGTGATACGACGTTTGATAAAATTCTTGCTCATTATATCAATCCTGAGCATTTTCCGTTAAGTGAAACTAATACGGCTATTTTATTACGTTTGAATGAAGTTTTTGCACTTCGTTTGAATCACTTTTCCACTCAACAGATCCTAAATAAATTTGAAAAAGAAAAAGGATTATCACACGCTCAGATTTATTTGGATATCAGAAATTCTGAAAAACTTTTCGGGAATGTTCTAAAAGCTGATGCTGAAGGATCGCGTGCAATTTGGTTAGAATACACACGAGATTATCTAAAAAGATGCAAGCAAAAAGGAGATTTGAATAATGAAGGTAAAGCCTTGAAAATGCTTGCTGATTATGGAGGTTTGGCAAATGAAGATAACCCGAATTTCAATCCTGAAAAATTTGAAAACATGGAAATTCACGTAAATGTGGATAAACAAGTTCAGGCCAAACTTCTGGAAATGCTTTCGAGTGGTTCTGTCGACCTGAACAACTTAAATGTTACTGATATCGATTTTGAAGAATTAAAAACTGACGAAGACGATGATCAGTAAAAAAAAGTTCGTAAGTCTTACAATTCCACAGCTAGCCTGTGTTTTGGCGCCACAAAAACACAAAGATATTGAAATGGGACGTGGAGGTGGTAAAACTACAATTTTAGGTTACCAAACACGTGAATTAGTTCGACAAATGCCTAAAGCATCATTTGCAATGCCTTGTTCCACTTATTCACAAGCATTAAGTAGAACTTTACCATCTGCTATTGAAGGATTAGCAATGTTTAATCTTTATCAGGATGTCGATTTTGTTGTAGGTCGATCAGGAAAGAAAATGGGTTTTGAAATGCCTTTTCAACCACCCAATCAGTGGGACAATGTAATTCATTTTGCAAATGGATCAATATTTCAATTAGTTTCATTGGATAACCCTAATTCTGGCCGTGGTCTAAATTCTTATGCTGAAATAGGTGATGAAGCTGCTTTATTAGATCCTGAAAAATTATTCACAAATGTAAAAACTACCAATAGAGCGCAAAAGGAAATATTCAAAGATTGTCCTCTCTTAGGTTCAGAGTTTTACGTTTCATCCACACCTATAAATAAAAAAGGAAAGTGGTTTACTGATAGGGAGAAATTAGCAATAGCGAATCCAAAAGAATATGCTTTTATTAAAGCTTCAGCACTTTCTAATCCTTACCTAAATCCTGCATGGTTCAAAAAAATGAAAGATGCAGCAATATCAGAGTTGTTATATAATGCCGAGATATTGAACATTAGACCTGAGGAAATTGTTGATGGTTTCTATGGTAACCTTATACCTCGTAAACATTACTATACAGACTACAATAACAGCTATCTTGAAACGATCGGTGTAACGGCAAGATCGGAGCATTTCAATTGTAGCCAGGATAATGATGTTCGTACTAATGAACCGTTGATAATGTCAGTCGACTTCGGTGTATTTAATGGATGTGTTGTTTCACAGTTACAGGATAATGAGTACAAAATATTAAAGTCTTTTTATGTTAAATCGCCTAAGCTATTGGATGATATGTTTATTGAACAGGTCATACCGTACTATAGACCACACCAAGAGAAGTTTATCTATTTATATGGTGGTCATGATGGCAACAATAGACTGCCTAACAGTCCTTATAGTTACTTCGAACAAATCACTAATGTACTTACAGCACACGGATACACGGTTTATTTAATGACTAAAGGTGCAGCACCAACACACACAGATAAGTATCTCCTAGTCAATGCCATGCTTAAAGAGCATCAAACGAGACTACCTAAGATACGTATCAATGAACATAACAATCCTGATCTGATCATTGCGCTTGAACGTACAGAAGCAAGGGAATCCTTGAAGGGGGGTATCGAAAAGGTTAAGAAAGATGAACGTAACCCACTATTCCCACAACAGCACGCACCTCACCTTACTGATGCGTTCGATGTACCTATTATGACTATGTTCAATGATACCTTCAAAGGATACAGTCAACTGCTATCCGAAAGCCGTATACAAACCTCATAAAACATGCATTTTCATATATCCTGATATTTCGGGTATGGAAAGTGTGAAAATTTATAGGGACAGGCGTGCTTTTCTGTCACATTTTATAAAAATCATTATTCTTTTTTAGGTCAAAATATTGATTTTCAGAGAAGTAAACTTTTAAATATTAGAATACTGACCATAATTCGTGTAAAAATATTAAGCAAAAATGCTGTCCTATTTTAAAAACCGCTAAAGAAAGAATTTAGCGGTATGCAAAAGGAAAAAATTTCATTAAAACAAGGTTTAGCTATCCTGAACGAAAAAGACGAAAAAGGAACTCTTATTCCTTTTGATTTGATGTGTCGAACTTTTAATGCAACATCAAAAAAAGGCGGCAAACTAAAATCTTATTCCGGTGCTCGACTTCTTTTAGAAAAAAATCCAAACAGCATTCACCGCGATACAATCGATAACATTCTGATTCCAATCAAAAAAACAAAAAATGCCAACCATTTTCAGAACAGGACCAGAAATATAGAATTGAATGATCGCAGTGTCGTATCAATCCGAATCGATTTTATAATCAGTATTAATAATAAAGAAATCATTTACTAATGTCAGAAAGCACATTCTTAGGCAATCATATCGCTATAACTCAACATAATGGATCAGGTGCAATGATTTCGTTTAAAAACTCCATTGATAAAATGGACGGTACCGTTACAGCTGTAAAAGTTGATGTGAAAGATAAACAAGGTGAAATCGCTTCGTGGGGCAAAAACAATGATTATCCACAGCAAGTGATTAAGGAAGTCGAGAAAAATGGTACAGCCACATCCGCTTTGCGTTTTTTAAGAAAAGCACATTACGGAAACGGTTTAGTATTATTAAGAAATGGAGTTTCTGACTCAGGAAAAAAAGATCCTAAAGTCGTTAATTTAACAGATGTTCCCGCAATAAACGAGTTTTTTAAAAAGTCCCAAATGAATCGTTTCTGGAAAGAAACAATTATCGATTTGGAATGGTTTTCAATTGGATTTCCAGAATACATATTATCCAACAATTTCGCAACGATAAACCGTGTGAAACGTCAAAAAACTGCTTGGTGTCGTTTCGAAATGATGAACGAAGAAAGCGGTTTGATTGAACACGTTTACATTTCCGAAAAATTTGGTAAAGGTGGTTCCGTTGATGTTACTAGTCAATATGTAGAAAAAGTACCGCTGATTGATAGTTACTGGACAGCCGATGAAGTCCGTGAATATTGCAAAGTAAATAAAATTACAAAGTTTATAAGGCCTGTATTCTATCCTTTACTTGACAAGGCTTACTACCCTGAAAGTGAATGGCATGCTATTTTAAAATCGGGATGGTTAGACGTTGCTAATTCAGTTCCCGCACTTAAAAAAGCATTGTTCGCTAATCAAATGACAATTAAATTTTTGATTGAAATTGACGAACAATACTACACTAACATTTATGCTGAAGAATGGGCAAAGATGAAAGTTGAAGAACGCAAAAAAATAAGACAAGCGTTAGTCGATTCAATAAATGATGGATTAGTCGGAAACGAAAAAGCGGGAAAGTCTATTCAAGCGATGAAGTACACAAATACCAAAGGCGAACAGGTTTCTGCAATAACAATTACCCCTATTGATGATAAATTAAAAGATGGTATTTATTTACCTGAAGCTGCAGCTGCCAATTCTGAAATACTTGTTGCAACTGGTGTCGATGCTCCTTTAATTGGTGGTGCAGGAATACCCGGAGGGTCATTAGGTGCAGGTTCTGGATCAGATAAAAGAGAAGCCTTCTTAATTCACCAAGCACTTTCCAAAACCAATAGAGAAACCACATTAGAAATTTTTGAATTTATTCAAGATTATAACAAATGGGATTCCTCAATAACACCAAGTTTCGAAAATACCATTCTAACCACTTTGGACAAAAACCCAACAGGAACTCAAAAAACTACAGCATGATCTTAGAAACTACAGCAGACTTAAAGAAATATGTTTCGATTGCTCAATCATTTGAATTTTCTGATTTTGAGCCGTACATAACAAAAGCAGTTAATGGCTTTACCAAAAACTATATTGGTAATCTCCATATTTTTCTAAAAGATGAATCTGCAACTCCTGATATTCATTTTGAAATCAAAAACGAAGCACGTGAGCATTTACGAAATGTAATCGCAAATTTCGGAATGTACATTTACTTTCCTTTTATGTCTGTAATGCTTGACAGTTCAGGCGCAACCGAAGTAAAGAATGATCAGCGACAAACCGTGAGTTGGGGACGTGAAAAAGACATGCGCAGAGAACTTTTGCGTTCAGGTCACGAAGCAATGGATTATTTATTAGAGATTTTAGAAAAGAATCCTGATGCTTTCGAAGATTGGACGACAGAATTTGGTACAATAAATAAAGAATTACTTGTAAACAGTACGGCAATATTCGATAAATGGTTTACAATTTTTAAATCTAGACAGACTTTTATAGCCTTACAATCCTCAATTCGTCAAGTTGAAGACCAATACATAAGAACATTACTTTGCCCGGAACTTATAGAGCATTTAAAAACAGATGTCGCAGGAATAGCAAAAGAAGTTAAAACGGAATTACAAAAGGCTATAGTTGCATTTACAGTGGCTAAAGTGGCTAATCGTGGCTTATTTCTATTAGATGATAAAGGACTAAGACTAGATTTTGAAATTATGATAGATGGACGAAAAGAAAGTGCTGTTTCGGGCAAACCATCTGATCAATTATCCAAATTAGTTGAGGAACAATCGAACAACGGTACCCAATATTTAAGTGTGGCCAGAGAATTAATTGAAAGCAATTTATCTGATTTTACTCAATGCGAATCTCCATTTAAAAAATCAAATTCCACTGGTACCGGATATACACCTTATGATACAACGGGAATACTTTCCATTTAGCAATGTCCTATTTTAAATTTCTATAAAAACTGAATTTAGCCCTATGAGTATTTTAGCATCGAATAACGTTTTTCCACATGATCCTGATGACAACTGGAGATCAAAAACAGACAAAGGAGGCTGTGAGTTAACTGCACAAGAATTGTTAAATAAAATTAACGAGTTTGTTGCACCGGACGATATTATTGTACCAGGTACAATTTCTAAAGTTGGCAGTGTAATTTCCATATTAGCATTAGCATTTACTTGTAGGATCGATCAGCAAATTCTTAGAAATATAGACGATTATTCAACAACAATTGCAAACGCTTCAGTAGGTTTTAACAGAATAGATATTTTGGTTTTTACCAAGTTCTCAACTATTATTAAAATTCAGGGAACAGAAAGTATACTAGATGTCCAAGAACCTCCAACACCTGAAGGAACTTTAAAATTGGCTTTTATTTCAGTGTTTGGTTCGGAGGTACTAAATCCTGAAGTTCCAATTGCTAATGGTTTATTTAAAGAAAAATCAGAATCACAGAATATTCTTGTTACAGGATCTGGCGAGATTAATGTCCTAACCGTGACAGATGAACGCACGTCAATTGTTTTTACCGATGCCATAACCAAATTAAATACGATTAGGTATCCGTGGGAAGTTGCAAAAGTATATAACGGTAAAATAGTTACACTTCATAATCGCCAATTGACAGATGTAATTATTGCTCATGCCTCTTCTGGAGGCAGTGTTGATTTTAATTTCCCTGATAGCAAAGATTATGTATTAAAACCAAATCAAGTAATTTCTTTCTTTTATGATCTCTCATTTTATCCTTATGCACATCACATGTATATAGGTGAGGTTGGAAAAGAAGAAGAAACGAATAAAAAAACTACCGTTATTGGTAATGAAGCAAGTGATCTTTTCTACGGTACGATTAAATCCTGGATTACTTATTTAAGAGATAATTGGTTGAGCTCTTTGGCCACAAAAGTAATTATTACCGACACTACAATGTTTCCTGTAGAAGATGAATTAGATTCAAATAAAGCAAAAGTTATTTCTTGGTTAAATATCAAAAATACAATAAAGGCTTTTTTAGATGCGCTTTTTCAAGCAAAAGATAATCAAATTGAGATTTCAGCTAATAGTAATGTCCTCAATTCATGGCATGGTCAAACAATCTTATTTACCGCAAGCTGTACTATTACAGTTCCGTCAACTTTAAATGATTCATTAATGTTTCCATTTAGAACGCTTTCTGGAGTAACGGTGACATGGGCGATTACATTGCCTTTTACTTGGGAAACAACTCCAAATGTAACTGGAGAAAAAACAGTAGGTCATTTTATGCGCAGAGGAGTTTCAAATACAATAATATTAGACGCTTAATTATGGGAGGGTTAAAAAAATATTATTTTGGTAAAATTAAAAGCCTAAAAGTTTCGGATCCAGACGCTCAGGCTTTTATTGATGCCACATTGATTTTGGATATGTCAATTGCAAATGCTATAAATCAATTAGTAATTGACTTAAAAGCGTATAATATCTGGACTAAAATGCAAGTTTTATATCCATTTGTAGGAGGAATGGCGTTTACTCACAAATTTAATTTAAAAGATCCTCGAGATTTAGATGCTGCTTTCCGGATAACATTTTCTGGCACTATTACGCATAATTCAAATGGTATTACTTACGGTCCTTCAAGTTCAGGAAATACAAATTTTAGTTTTTTTTCTAATTCAGTAATAAATGACTTTCATTGGTCTGCATATGTAAATACAACTGAAAATATTTATGTATTTGACTCTGGTGCCTCATCCAATGGGCAAATGTTTAATTATATATCTATATCCGGTCCAAAAATGTTAAATGATTTGTATGATAATGACGGAGGAAATGGCAGAATACTTGGCACGGTAACTACACCATCTGGAAATTATTTAGCTTCAAGGTTAACAAATCCTAAACATTCAATATATAAAAATGGAATATTTCTGGCATCTAATAATTTAACCGCTGGTAGTTTTACTTTAAATCGTCCTATTTTTTTAGGTAATAGAAATGGAGCAGCCGGAAATTTTCGTTTTGCAACGATTGGAAAAGGATTGACTGATACAGAAGTTTCTAATTTGCATACAGCAACTCAAACATTTCAAACAACATTAGGACGACAAGTTTAAGAATAAAAAATAAATCATTAAATACCACATAAAATGATACAATCAACAATATCTGTAAAAACAGAATTAAGAGGAATTGAAAAATCAATTGTTCAAATTGAAGTGATTTCATATAAGGGAACTCCTGAAGGGAATTATTATACAGTTAATGATTATGCTATTTCTTTCGATAATGAAGGAAATACGGTTAAGAAGTTTATTCAGGAAAAGACAGTTTTTTATCCTGCTACTAAAATTAATCAATTAAATGAATTTTTGGAAAGTAAAAACGATTATTCCGGAATGACAAAAATGGAACGGGATTGGGCAAAAATAAAGGAAGGTTTGCTTATTGATACTCAAACTAATCTCTTTGAAGATGGAACAACAATTTATGAAATTGAACCATCAAATTGGAAATTATCATAATATGGGATTTTTACTTTACATCATTGCTTGCATTTTATATGTGCCATTATCAATTTGGAATTATTGCCTTGTAGAAAATAAAAAAGGTTATTTCAAATCAAGTGCAATCACAATTGACAAACTAGCTAATCGAGAGTTTAGAACACTTTGGAACAAAAAACTACGAACGGAATCCGGTTATAAATTTGGAGCTGACAACGAAACAATATCGAGTGCATTAGGAAAAAACCAACGTGACAATACTTTAACAAAAACAGGGAAAAAGCTTGTAAAAGGTTTAGATTTTTTTGAAAAAGATCACTGTTTAAAATCAATAGAAAACACAATATAAATCATACATAAAATGAAACAAATGCTAGCCTTTGCACTGCCCAAATTTTCCTTAATTGCTTTTATAATAAAAAAGCCAGTATTTCTAGTTGGGACAGTTCCTGTAATTCTTGTAGCAAAATTAGTTGTCGACTTCGAAAGTGTAGCGTGGATATTATTTGGTTTATTTCTAACTGATTTTATCACCGGAATATTAGCCTCTTGGATGGTATGGAGAAAAAGCGATCATGTTGACAAGTGGTTCTTTGGTAAGGGTGAAGGTTTTTCTAGTGATAAGGCTAAAAAAATGGGTGTTAAAGCACTTGTTTATCTTGGAGTACCTTTTTTATCTATTCGATTGCAACAAGTTCTTTTTCTTAAAAATTTCAAATATGCACGGGTTTCCGACGCAGAATTTGAACTCGCAACAATCGCTTTAATCTTGTTTTGCTTAATAGAACTATTTTCAATTTTTAATGAAAATTTACCTAAATGCGGGTTTGATATATGGCAAAGAACAAAAAAAATCATACGAGTTTACAAGAAAGTTAAAAATGAAATTGCAGAGTAATGGACAAAATTACAGAACAACGTATTGCTTTATTGCATCCGAATATTCGTCAGGAAGTTACGGATATCATTAACGAATGTAATCGCGCATTAACAGGCAGAGCACAAGTAAGAATATCTCAAGGTCTCCGAACTTTTGGTGAACAAGATAATCTTTACGCAATAGGCAGAACTAAACCAGGTAAAATAGTAACGAACGCCAAAGGCGGTCAATCAATTCATAATTATGGTTTTGCAGTTGATATCGTATTGATCATTGATGGTAAAACGGCATCGTGGGACACTGCAAAAGATTGGGACGACGATCAAATATCCGATTGGACAGAGTGTGTAAACATCTTTAAAAAATATGGTTGGTCATGGGGTGGTGATTGGAGTTCGTTTAAGGATATGCCACATTTTGATAAAATAGGTTTTAGCAATTGGAGATTACTTCAAGTTAAGAAACGCGATGCAAACAATTATGTAATAATCTAACCATGAAAAAAAATATACAACTTTATTTTATCGCGATCTTCTTAATTTCTTGCGGTGCAAGAAAAACAGAATTAGCCAAAAAAGAAGAATCTATTAAAAAGGATTTTTCAGGATTTTTTAGGAATTCCGGGAATTCCGAAGAATTCCTAAATCAGGATTTTAATATAAGAAAATGGTCGCTCTTAAAAGTAGACACTCAAAACGATATTGAAACTGAAGAAATCACTGTCGAACCCGACGATCCAACAAAACCTTCAAGTTATACAGACCCAAATGGTAAGAAGCATATTTTCGAAAACTCCAAAATGACCAATAAAAAAACGAAGAGTCAAAACAGAACAAAATCCGAGAATTCCCAGAATTCCGATGAAAGTCTAAAATTAGAACTTCAGAAAAAAAGAGAACAAGAATTAATTGTGGCAGCCAAACTTAAAGAAGAGGCAGCAAAATTAGAAGCAATAAAAAATACAAAGAGAGATCAATGGAGTTTATGGAATCTACTTTGGATTCTCATTCCAATAGGTTTGATTTTATTAATTATTGCATTGTGGAAAAAGTATAAAAGTAAAAATCCCATATCATGAATTTATCAGAAGATCTTCTCCAACTAAAAATAAAAAAAGCACGTCAATTTTTAGAAATTGAATCATTATCAACGGTAAATGATTCGGTATACACCAATTTCGGAAAAACAGTTGCCGAAATCATGAAAAAAGAAAAACAATTGCTTCAGGAAAATAACGACGATTTAACATGAAGACAGTAAAATTATATATTCCGAAATCGTGGGACGAGATGAAAGAAAAGCAGTTAGAAAAAATTGCTTTTTTATTCAATACAAGTGAAGTTAATATCAAATTCTACATTAAACTATTTTTTTTATTATCAGATGTCAAATGGTGGCAATTTGGAAAAAAGGCAAAAATGAGAATCGTTCTCAGAAAATTTCCTTTATCGGATTTACATAAAAGTTACGAATACATTTTTAAAGAGAACAATAGAACGATTTTCCCTGAGGTAATTAAAACTAAAAAACCAAAAAAAGGTGTGTTTTTCCCTCCTCAAAATCGTATTGCTAATCTTACTGCAGATGAATTTGCAATTGTTGACGATCTTCATATTAAATGGCGCGAAACAAAGGATTTCGAGTACTTACAATATATGGTTGCAGTTTTATATACAGAGTCAAAATCTCGTCCTTTATTCGATAAAAATGATTTACATGAAAAAGCAATGAATTTTCAAAATATCCCGATTAAAAAGCTTTTAGCTGTAGAACTGGCGTATTTTGGATGCAAAAATAATTTAGTTAAGCGATTTCCAGTTGCTTTTCAGAAAGGTAAAGCCGGGGCAGAAAAACCGAAAAAGAAATACGGTTTTTCTAAAGTCATTCTAGGAATGGCGAAAGGTGATCTTTCTAAATTAGAAACGATAAAAAAAGTAAACATCTATACTTTTCTTGAACAGTTTGAAGATGACTTAACACCACCTAAGAAAACATGAGAGTCATAACACACAAATCAATTGTAGAATTTCATAAAGAAATTGCTAAAAAACATAAGCTTCTGAAAGGGTTTTACCGTTTTAATTGGAATGAAATTACAGGTCAGTTTCGTTCAGGGATACAAACACCTGCACTGTTGTTAGAAAGTCATTCAGCAGCAATAAATACAAATTTAAATAACACAACAACTTTCAACGGCCGAAACGTATCATTTATTCTTTTGGATTTTACAGGGAAAGCCGATGATTATAATAAACAGGAACAGGTTTTAGATAATCTTGAAAATGTAGCGATTGACATATGTTCTTATTTAAAGAAATTGAATGGAGATAGAAATTCATGGCTGTTTGGTAAATTTGAAACAAATAGTTTTAGCTACGAAAAAGTAGGACCTATTTTCGACAATATGTATGGTTGGAATGTTATGTACTTACTCAAAAACCATGAAGACCTAACTTTTGACCCTGACAAATGGGAAATCCCAAATCCATAAACCGCTATGAATTAGCGGTTTTTTTATGTCCTATTATAAGGCATGCAGGACTAATACTTTAGCTAAAAATAAAGGTATGCCTGGTATAATAGATATCGCTCAACAAGAAAAGGAAATAACATCACAAGCAGTCAAAAAGCTACGTGCAGCAGTTCGCCAAGAAATTTCAAAAACAACTAAATCACGTTCAGGACAAGCCTTAAGAGTTGCAGGTGCGGGAAGTCGTTTTAAATACGGAAGGCTACAGCGAATTACTTTGACTGCGCCCGTTTATATTTTTATGCAACATTATGGTTTTGAGGGTAAAAAATCAAACGGGATAAACCAAAGATTAAAGGCAACGGATGTTTTAGCAAAAGCACTAGAGGCTTCAAATGTTTTAGAAAAACTTGCTGACGAGATTTCAGAACTTAGAATTGATCAGGTAACCGCTTTAATCAAATTTAGTAAGTAATGGCGAAGAGAAAAGAAACACCTAGAGAATTATCAATTTATATTAATGATAAAGAAGTCGTTAATTCACTTGCAGGGATAACGCGCGCCATTGGTCAAACCAAAAATGAAATTGCAAACCTGAATAAGAATTCAGAGACATACAACGACGATCTGGCAAGACTTGGAAAACACCTTGATGATCTTTCAGACAAGCAAAAAGAATTTAAGGACGAAATCAAATCAATATCAGAAGCTTATGAAGCTTCAGTAGGTAGTTTTAAAAAATTTCGCGATGGTTTACTATCGGGCGATTTGGAAAGTGCAAAGGAAGGATTTCTAGGAATGAAATCCGAATTAAAAAATTTGACAAAGGCATCCCTTGAATTTATTTCTACACCTTTAGGTGCAGCAATTGCTGTTCTTTCAGGTATTGTAATCGGCACTAAGTATCTTTTTGAATTTAATGAAGCGTTAGAGGAATCTAATAAAAAATTACGTTCTTTTGGAATCACTTCTGCAACTGAATTAACAAACGTTCGTTCTGAAATTATGGCTACGGCGCAAACATTCGAAAAAGAATTCGATGAAATTGCAGGAAAAGCAAATTCCTTGTCTAAAGCCTACGGGATTTCAATGTCAGAGGCAAATGCAATTATAGCAAAGGGTTTAGCTAGCGGAGGCGCACAGAATGAAGAGTTTCTTGATAGCATTGGCGAATATGATGAGTTTTTTGTTAAGGCAGGATATTCCGCGCAAGAATTTATCGATATATTGAACAAGGGTTATGATGTAGGTATCTATTCTGATAAATTACCGGATGCCTTAAAAGAAGCCGATTTAGCATTAAAAGAACAAACAAAATCTACTAGAGATGCTTTAGAAAACGCTTTTGGTATATCATTTTCGGATGATCTTTTGGCACGAGTTGATGCGGGAGTAACAACAACAAAACAAGCTTTAGAAGAAATTGCCGTACAATCCAATAAAACACAATTATCACAACAGCAACAAGCACAACTTACCGCCGATGTTTTTAAAGGTGCAGGTGAAGATGCAGGTGGTGCTTTAAAAATATTACAAGCTGTTTCGCAATCTACACAAAAAGAAATGTCTGCTGCAGGAAAAGCACAATTGGAGTTATTAGCAGCAAACGAAAAACTGAATAAAGCACAGGCCGAACTTTTCGAAATTTCAGGTTTTGGAAGTATGTGGGATGTAATTAAGGCGCAAGCTACAGATGCACTCGCAGATATTCTGTTTTATTTAAGTGATTTAAAAAAAGATATCCAGCCACTTATCGATATTGTGGGTGTTATTTTGGTTAACGGTTTTATCAATTTGAAGTTGACAATAGTTACGGCCTTTAATATTATTGGCGTTGCAATTAAATTAGTTTTCAATTATCTAAAGTTTTTTTTCGATTTTATAAAAGCAGTAATAACCGGAGATTTTAAAGGAGCGTTTAAAATATTTGGCGATTATTTTATCTCATTAGGGAAAATTATTAGCGATTTCTTTGCTAAAATAAAAAACAATGTAATATCAGCAATTCAAAGTATAGTTTCAAATATGGCACCGTTACTTGAAGCGATAGGTATCGATGTTGAAAAACTTCAAAAAAGGCTAGAATCATTCAAATCTAAAGAGGTTGTATTAAAAACATCCACAGAAAGTGAAAAACCTAAAAAAACGGCGGAAGAGTTAGCTGAAGAACAACGTTTATTGCAGGAAGCTTTGGCAAAGCAAAGGGCTATTCGTGATGCTGCAAGAAAAAAAGAGGAAGAGGCGCGTCAAAAGGCACTCGATAAAAAACGAGCGGAGGAAGAAAAAGCTGCTAAAGAAGAACTAGACCGTGCCCTGGCACTAGCCAAAGCAAAAGCAGATTTGGCAAAGGCAGAACTAGATTTTTTTATAGCGAGCAATAGAAGTAAAATAGATTCGACAAAAAAATTAACCCCTGAAATCATTGCTGAGGAAACTCGTCGTTTGGACAGTATAAAAGATAAACAACTTGATGCACTTGCAGAGAAACGATTATCTGATGTTGAAAAAGCACAAGCAGATGCAAAATCAGCAGAAGAATTTGCTCTCTTAAAACAAACGATCGATTACAATTATGAAACTCAACGCCAGAACATGGAAGTTGAATTTCAAAAATCTACCGATGCACTTAAAAAACAATACGAAGAAGAGCAAAAGGTTTTAAAAGCGGAACAGTTACAGGCTGATAATGAATTGGCTTTGGCAGAAGCCG